>Ga0316605_10000388_pt1 | contig 32577 bp, 30 predicted proteins | sample OWC_soil_day20_n_FD_207666 | JGI IMG/M metagenome (GOLD analysis project Ga0316605, IMG submission 207666) | Wetland soil microbial communities from Old Woman Creek delta, Ohio, United States - OWC_soil_day20_noCT | ecosystem: Environmental > Terrestrial > Soil > Wetlands | place: USA: Ohio...
AACCCATCAGCACGTGCCGGCCGCGCTGGGCGCCTTCCCGGTAACTCTTCAGGGGCATCGACACGCCGACCCCGCCACGCACGTCGCCGACCTTGAAACCGAGGTGGCCGTGGCATTTCAGGCAGGTCGGCCCCATGATCATCGGGCGCATCAGCCGCAGATGGGGTTCGCCATCGATCAGCAGGGTTTCGGTGACCTCCTCGACCCCCTGCTTGAACGCCTCGATCGCCCTGTCCTCCCAGGGATCGGGCAGGTCGGCGGGATTGAGCGCGATCTGCCCGACGATGCGCCCGGTGATGCCGTACAGCGCGGCATATTCGTTCATCACCTGGCTGAGCATGCTGGCCGGATTGAGCAGGGTCAGCTCGGTGCCGTCGGTGGCCGTCAGATCGCGGTCGCCGATATGCGCCAGGTAGGGGTTGGGCTTCACCCCACTGTCCAGCTTGACATAGACGCCACCGTAGCGGGCCGCCCACAGTCGGAAGGCCTGATCCTTGGAAAAGGCGGCGCGCAGGGTGCTGATCGCCAGCTCTTCAGAACGTTCGTCCTGCAGGCGCAGGTTCCAGCCCAGGGAAACGGCGAGCACCAGCGACCAGACGAAGATGCCCAGCACCAGATTGTGGCGCAGGCGGGCAAATTGGGAGGACGAATGGACGCTCATCGATCGGCGGGGCGAAAAACTCGGCCGATCCTAGCATGGCGCCTCTGGCGCCATATTGTTTCAGATCAAGCCGGCCCGCGCCGTCGCCAGACCTGCCAGCGCTCGCGGCCGGCAAAGACCGGGATCGAGTCGTCGACCGACGCATCCTCGATGCACTCGAAATTCGGCGCCAGCAGTTCGTCCAGTTCGGCCGGCAGGATGCCGAACGGCGGCCCCTTCAATTGCTCGCACAGGAAGAAGTAACCGGCCAGCCGGCCACCGGGCGGCAACAGGTCGGCGACACGCCGCCCCCAGTCGGCCCACAGCTTGCGCGGCAAGGCACAAAGGAAGGCGCGCTCGTAGATCAGGTCGTACGGCCGGGCCGGCGTGAAGGTAAAAAAGTCGGCACAGACCAGGTCGACCGCAGCCTCCTGCAACACCGTGCGGGCAGCGGCGATGGCGGTCGGCGAGAAGTCGAGGGCGGTGACCGGCCAGCCCCGTTCGGCCAGGTGGGCCGCCTCCCAGGCGCTGCCGCAGCCGGGAATCAGCGTATTGAGTGGCGCCGGCTGGGCGGCCGCGAAAGCGGCGAAGGCGCCGGGCACGCGCCCGGCATCCCACGGCGTGATGCCGGCGCCGAAACGCTGGCACCAGAAATCGGGGTGTTCCGGACGTTGCGCCGGCGGCTTGATCGTTTCGCTCATGGTTTTTTCAGGGCACGTACCGACTGCTCGACGGCATCTTCGAGATAGGCCGGGTAGAAATCCGGCAAGCGGGCACCGACGATGGGCTCGGCCAGTTGCCGCCCGCCCGGCCCATAGAAGGCGACGACCGGCACCAGCTTGATCTTTTCCCGGGTGGCCAGCGCGGCATGGGTGGTCGGGCGACCGGCAAAGTCGCTCAGCGGCGTCGCACGATCCTGGCTGATTTCGCGGATGACGACCCGCCGGGCAAACTTCGGATCGGCCGCCAGCGCCTGCAAATAATCGCGCTTCACAGTCTTGCAGAACTTGCAGTCGTCCCGGCTGTAGAGGACGATCAGCGGCCCACCGGCGCGTGCTGCCTGCTCGGCCTCGGCGCGCAAATCGGTGGCGGCCGAAAGCTCGGATGCACCAAGAGCGGCCAAGGGGGCCCAGGCCAAAATCAGCCCGCCGAAAAGCCCTGCCCACCGTCCAATCATGTCCCGTCCTTCGAAAATTGTCATAGGTCGCGACGCATCCCGCTGGCCGGGTGGCGAGCGGTGCACGTTAGCGATCGCTTATCGAGTTTAAAGCGGGGAATGGAAGTTGTCATGCCCGGCCGGGGCATCTAGCCGATCACCACGCGATTGCGCCCTTCCTGCTTGGCCCGATAGAGCAGCGCGTCGGCCGCGGAAATCATCGCATCGACACTTTCGACCACCCGGGTGGTAATTCCGATGCTGATGGTCAACGGCACCTGCTTCCCCCGAATTTCACAGACCTTTTCCGCCAGCGAGCGACGGAAATTGTCAAAGAGCGCATGGGCGGCTTCCGGCGTCAGGTTTGCCGCAATCACGCAAAATTCCTCGCCGCCAAAGCGCGCCACCACGTCGCTGGTCCGGAAACGTTCGCGCAGCAACGTGCCGACCTGGATCAGCACTTCATCGCCGGCGTCGTGCCCCAGGCTGTCGTTGACCTGCTTGAAGTGATCGATATCGAGCATCGCCAAGGCCAGCGGCGTGCCCGCCCGAAAAGCGCCGGCCACCAGCGGGACGCCCAGACGCAGCAACTGCCGGCGGTTGTTCAGGCCGGTCAGGAAATCGGTGGTCGCCGCACGCTCGGCGCTGATCATTTTCTGATAATGGAGCGCATTGGCCAGGGCAATCGAAATTTTCGACGAAAAGACTTCGAGCAACTTGCGGTCGCTCTCGTCCGCCACCCCGAGACCGCCATGCAGCAAGGCGGCCGACGCATGCGCATCACCTGTTTTGAAGTACAGAACGGTGTATTGGTCGGTCAGCTGATTCTTGTGCTCGGCGAGAGACTGGCGGATCAACTGCATCATTTCATGGTGCCGGCACTCGTCTTCGGTATGGCAGGAGATACAGTCGCCGTATTCGCCACTGGCCGCCAGAAACTGCATCTGGTGGCAGGAGGCCGACCCGGGATGTGGCGAATTGGGATCGAACTGGGCGCAGATGACGCCATTCGGCTGGCAATCGAGGAAGGCCGAAAGCTGGGTGAGGACGCCGGAGGCAAAGTGCTGGATCGACTCGACCTGAAACAGGGTACTGGTGCTGTCGAGTATCTTCTCCAGCCCTTTGCGGGTCTTGTCGAGCGAGACAATGGTTTCGTAGGCGCGCAGGGCGGCGATCACGGTGGTGAACAGCTTTTGTGCCGTCAGTTCGCTCTTGGCCTTGTAGTCATTGATGTCGTAATCGACGATAACCCGCTCTTCCGGGGCCTGTCCGGGCTGGCCGGTGCGCAGGATGATGCGCACCGACTGGTTGCCGAGTTCCTCGCGGATGGTACGGACCAGTTGCAGTCCGGCATCGTCGCTCTCCATGACCACGTCGAGCAAAATGGCCGCGATGTCCTTTTCCCGTTCCAGAACGGCTAGCGCCTCGGCGGCGGAGGCGGCACTGAGCAGTTCGATGCCGCGTCCCTTGAATTGCAACCGGCCGAGGATCATGCGGGTGACCGAATGGATTTCTTCGTCATCGTCGACCACCAGGAGGCGCCAGTCCCGGCGCAAGGCCTTGACGTGAGGTGCGGGCGACGGTGAAGCCTTGAGCTTGAGCGGGTTTCTGTTTTCGGTCATTTTCCTGTCTGCTCCATTCAACCCGGCAGCGTGCGCGGGAAACGCAGCGTAAAGTGGGCGCCGGCAACGGAAGAACGCTCCAGAACCAGTGTGCCTTTGAGCGTCTTATGCACAATGTTGAACACGATATTCAGGCCGAGGCCACTGCCCCCTTTACCCCGACGCGTCGTAAAGAAGGGCTCGAAAACCTTGTCGTGCAACTCGGGCGAAATGCCCTTGCCATCATCCCGAAAAGCCAGTTCGATCCAGTCGCCGGCCGCCGGCTGGCCGACCTCGATGTACACGTGGCCGCCCTGGCCGGGTTCGAAGGCGTGGTCCAGCGAATTCATCAGCAGGTTGGACAACACCTGTGACAGGGCACCGGGGAAGCCGTCGATGAGTAACCCGGACGGACAGGTAACCGCCACCTCGACATTGCCTTTCTTCAGCCACGGCTGCAGGGACAGCAGGACCTCGTCGATATAACTCGCCAGGTCGAACTGTCGCCGCTCGCCACCAGTCTGGTCCACCGCCACTTGTTTGAAACTCTGGATCAGGTCGCTGGCGCGATGGCTGTTGATCGCCATCAGTTGCGTCGCCTGCGCGGCGGTGGCGAAGTAGTCGGTGAGGCCGTCTTCGGTGAGTTCGCCGGTTTTATAGAGCGCATCCGTCTTGCGGGTCTCCGCCTCAAGATAGGTGGCGGAACTGAGCGTGACACCGATGGGCGTGTTGATTTCGTGCGCTATCCCGGCGACCAGTCCGCCCAGCGCTGCCATCTTTTCCACCTGGACCATTTCGTCCTGCAATTCCTGTTGCCGCTTCAGGGCATCCTCGGCAATGGTCACGCTCGCCCGCAGCGCCTCTTCGTTTTCTTCAAGCTTGCAGTGGATCTGCTTCATTTCGCTGATATCGGTATGGGTGACCACCACCCCCTCACTGGCACGCTCCCCCAAAGGCGTAACCATCATGGAGAACCAGCGCATCTGCTCAGCTGAATGACAAGGGTATTCCATGCTGAATTGGGGCAGACTACCGTCCAGCACCGACCGGATGCCCTCAAGGGCAGCCGAAGTCCCGTTTTCCCCCGTAACGATGTCCAGATAATTGGCGCCGACGTCGGTGTTCGGCGCCAATTGGCCGGGCTGGATAGCATTTTCCCGTGAAAAACGCCGCCAAGGCTCGTTGACCGCAATGATCGTCCCATCGCACCCGAGTACCGCAATCTCGGCCGCGACGGAATTCATGATGCTGAGCTGAAAGGCTTCGCTGGCCTGCAACTGGGACGCCAGTTTCTGGCTGGCCGCATCGGCCTCGGCCAGTCGCCGGTTTTGCCCGCTCATGCGCAGGGCCAGCACGCACACCAACAGGGCGAAGACCGCAAAGGCCAGGGCCAGCAGGCTCAGGTTGCGCCGGGCACCGGCGACGGCTTCATCGATATCCCGCTCGGCAATACTGACCATCAGCGCCACCGGGTAGCTGGCAAGCTTCTTGTAGAAAACGTCACGCCGGATATCGTCAAACGGCCCGGTGATCCCGAAGGCGCTACCGCCCTCAATGCTGTCGATATCGATGCCGTGCTTCTGCTTCAGTTCGGAAAACAAGCGGCCAAACATTTCAGGCGCTGGCGCCGGTTGCCTGGCAATCAGTTTCGGCTCCAGGGTTAACATGGTGACGGTACTGTGCGAACCGAGGCTCAGGTTCTGATAGAACTCGGTAATGTGGTCCGGCAACAGCGTAATCATGACCATGCCATCGAACACGCCATTGCGGAGCAGCGGCCGGGCCAGGCGGTATTGAAGCTTGCCGGTCATTTTGCCAAGGCGGGTAGCCCCTACGTAAAGCGAGTCGCCGGGGTGGCCGATGAAATACTGAAAATGATCGAGGCTGGCCATCGAGCCAAAGCTTTTGAGCTTGTCCGACGGCGTCTCCGACTGGTAGACCACCCAGCCCTCACGGTCGACGATGGTCACGATGCCGGAGAACTGATTGGCGTGTGGCGCCTTGATCTCGCCAACGAAACGCAGCCACTTTTCACTGACGCCATGCTCGGCATGGTAAGCACGGATCGCCCGCAAGTAACCGTCCGTGTAATCGAACAGCCGGGTCGAATGCGCCTCGAAGGCCAGCAACATCCGCTGTGCGTCCTGGCGGTTCCCCATCCGCTGTTCGTCGCGCAGGCTTTGGTAACTGAGGACGCAACTCAGGGTGAAGAGCAACACCACCAGCGCCGTGAATAACGGAATGGCGAATCTGAGCTTGTCGGGATTTGCAGAACGCATAATCGATAATCGGGGTGGATGGACGTTCAAGCTGTGTGACCGCAGAGCGTAACCGACTCCAATACTTGTAACAATTGGAATTTTTGCGCCACAAACGGCCCTCTACCCAGCCGACAACAAGGAAACGGCACAACCCAGCGCCGGATAGACCTATATTGGGCGGCCGGAAGCTCGGATGGATCAAGAGTCGCCGGGGGCGCCCATGCTAGAATCTGCGCTCCCCAAAGTCCTGTCCAGCCCCCGATCATGTCCCGTCCCTCGAAGATAGTCATTGCCTCCCGCGAATCCCGTCTGGCCATGTGGCAGGCGGTACATGTCCAAGGGCGCCTGTCCGACCTTAATCCGGGAACGGAAGTGGTCATTCTCGGCATGACCACCAAGGGCGACCAGATTCTCGACCGGCCGCTCGCCGAGATCGGCGGCAAGGGTCTGTTCATCAAGGAACTGGAAGTGGCGATGCAGGAAGGCAAGGCCCACCTCGCCGTCCATTCGATGAAGGACGTGCCGATGGTGATGCCGGAAGGCTTCGTGCTGGCCGCCATCTCGGCCCGCGAAAATCCGCGCGATGCCTTCGTCTCCAACAAGTTCGCCAGCCTCGACGACCTGCCGGCCGGTGCGGTGGTCGGCACCTCCAGCCTGCGCCGCGAATCGATCCTGCGTGCCAAGTACCCGCAACTCGTCATCAAGAGCCTGCGCGGCAATCTCGACACCCGCCTGAAGAAGCTCGACGCCGGCGAATACGACGCGATCATCTTGGCCGCCGCCGGCCTGATCCGCCTCGGCCTGGAAAACCGGATCAAATCGGTGTTGACCGCAGAACAGTCGCTACCGCCCCCCGGCCAGGGCGCGCTGGGCATCGAACTAATTGATGGCGCCGCCGACATGGCTGACGTCGTCGCTCCCTTGAACGATCCGGACACCGCCCACTGCGTCAAGGCCGAACGCGCCTTCTCGCGCGCCCTCGGCGGCTCCTGCCAGGTGCCGCTCGGCGGCTACGCCATCATCGACAACGGCCAGCTGTGGCTACGCGGTTTTGTCGCCACCGCCGACGGCAAGGAAGTGGTCAGCGGCGAAGTGCGCGGCGAAGTTGGCAAAATCGCGGCCGACGACGAAGCGCTCGGCCTGCAGCTGGCGGCCGAACTGCGCGCCAAGGGCGCCGACGCCATCCTGGAAAAGCTCGCCCACTGCAAATAAATGACTGTTAGCGGCCCGCTCGCCGGCAAGACCATCGTCGTCACCCGGCCGCAGGCGCAGGCCGCGCCGCTGGCCGAGGCGATTGCCGCCGCCGGCGGCCAGCCGCTGATTTTCCCGCTACTCGAAATCTCGCCGGCCGACGATCCGCAGCCGCTGGCCGAGGCCGTCGCCCGCCTGACCGACTATGCGCTGGCCATCTTCATCAGCCCCAATGCCGTCGATTACGCGCTGCCGACCATCCTGGCGCATGGTCCCTGGCCGGCCGGCCTGACCCCGGCCGCCGTTGGCCAGGGCACGGTCAAGGCGCTGGCTGCCCACGGCATTGCCGGCTGCGTGGCGCCGACCGAGCGCTTCGATTCCGAAGCCCTGCTCGCCCTGCCCGAACTGGCGGCCGAACGGGTACGCGGCCAGCACATCGCCATTTTCCGCGGCGACGGCGGCCGCGAACTGCTGGCTGATACGCTGCGCGAACGCGGTGCAGGGGTCGACTGCATCACCAGCTACCGCCGTTCCGGTCCCGCCGACGGCGTCGCGCCGCTCATGACCGCCTGGCGGGCAGGCCGGCTCGACGCGCTGACCGTGTCGAGCAGCGAGGGGCTGCGCTATCTGGTCGAACTACTCGACGCCGAGGGTCGAGCCTTTCTGGAAAAGACGCCGCTGTTCGTGCCCCATGCCCGCATCGCGGACAACGCCCGCACCCTGGGTTTGAGCAATATCATTCTGACCGGAGCAGCCGATGCCGGCATTCTGGACGGCTTGTTCGCTCACCCCTGGCCGGCCTGATCGGCCAACATCTATGCAAGTCGCTTGACCGGAGCGGCAGTGCCGACCGACACTAGCGACTCAACGCACAACTGGAAACAGTTTGCCACCCAACAACAGTCTGGAGCGGAGCAAAAATGCTGAACATCGACATGCGCAAGATCTACAATTTTTACCCCGTCGAGCCAGCACCGGACCCCGCCAGCCTGCCGACCGGCGGCGACCTGTACTACGAATGCCTGGACTGCACGCAAGTGGTCAACTCGGTACCGCACATCAAGGCTGCCTGCACCTGCGGCAACCTGACTGGTGGCGGCGGCAAGCTGGTGGTCCAGCAGCCCGCCCGCGTTCGTGTCGTGCGCGGCAAGCTGAAATAGTTATTAGTCGGCAGTCGCTAGTTGTCCGCTAAAAACTAGCGACTCATAACCAACAACTATTCCAGCCAGTCCTGCGGCTTGAGGAAAACCTCGTAAAGTTCCGCCTCCGGCGTACCGGTCTCCGGCTGCCAGTCGTAGCGCCACTTGACGATGGGCGGCAGCGACATCAGGATGGCCTCGGTACGTCCGCCCGATTGCAGGCCGAACAGCGTGCCGCGATCCCAGACCAGATTGAATTCGACATAGCGCCCCCGACGGTAGGCCTGGAAGTCGCGTTCGCGTTCGCCGTAGGGGGTATCGCGACGCTTGGCCAGGATCGGCAGATAGGCCTGGGTAAAGGCGTTGCCGACCGCCTGGGTCAGCTCGAAGCAACGCTCGAAACCGCCTTCGTTCAGGTCATCGAAGAAGATGCCGCCGACACCGCGCGGCTCGTTGCGGTGCTTGAGGAAAAAATACTCGTCGCACCAGGTTTTGTATTTCGCGTGAACATCCTCTCCGAACGCGGCCAGCGCGTTCTTGCAGGTCTGGTGAAAATGCACCACATCTTCACGTTGACCGTAGTAAGGCGTCAGATCCATGCCGCCGCCGAACCACCAGACGTCGTCCTCGCCTTCCCTACTGGCGACGAAGCAGCGCACGTTCATGTGCGCCGTCGGGCAATAGGGATTGCGCGGATGCAGGACCAGCGACACCCCCATCGCCTCCCAGGCGCGGCCGGCCAGCTGCGGGCGGACGGCGGTGGCCGAGGCCGGTAGCGAGGCGCCGGTGACGTGCGAGAAATTCACGCCGCCGCGCTCGAAGAAATCGCCCTCCTCGATCAGCCGCGAAATACCGCCGCCCCCTTCCGGACGCTGCCAGCTGTCGGTGCGGAAGGACTGGCCGTCGAAGGTTTCCAGCTCGCCGACGATGCGGCTTTGCAGGCCGGTGAAGAAATTCTTGAGTTGTGTTTTGTCGGTAATCATTTGCTATTGCAGCGTAGTCGGAAAAAAAGCAGGGTCGTGGATGATGTAACGATTGCGGCCGCCTGCCTTGGCGCGATACATCGCCACATCCGCCTGGCTGACCAGTTGCTCGGCCCGTAGCGAATCAGCCTGCGAGCCTTCACAGATGGCAATGCCGATCGAAATCCCGACCGTCATCTGCTGATCGCCGATACGGATCGGCTCCGCCAGGGCCAGGATACAGTCCCGGGCAACCCGCTCGGCGGCCACCAGCGGCGCCTCGGTACCGGCCAGCAGGATCAGGAACTCATCGCCGCCCAGCCGGGCCAGCGAATCGGCATCTCGCACGCAATTTTGTAGACGACTGGCGATTTCGATCAGGACAAGATCGCCAACCTGATGGCCGTGCCGGTCGTTGACCGGTTTGAAACCATCGAGATCGAGGAAAAGCAGTGCCAGTCCGTGACCGCTGCGGCTGATCCGCATCAGTTCCTTGTTCAGCCGGTCGTTGATCAGCAAACGATTGGGCAAACCGGTCAGGGTGTCGTGATGCGCCATCGCCGCCAGCTGTTGCTCCTGCTCCTGCAACTTGCTCTGCAGGCGATTAAAACTCTTGGCGACGTCGGCCACCTCATCGGTCGAATTCGTCTGGAGCGGCTGCAACGGGCGGATACCGTCGGCCATGGCATGCAACTCTCCGGCCAGGCGGGCCAGGGGATGCAACAGGCGACTCAGCGCCGCCAGCAGCAGGATGATAATCGGCAAGGCCAGCAGGGTCGTGATCAGCAAGGCATTGCGAACGGTGTTCGACACTGCCGCGAAGGCATCGCGGGAAGGTTGCCGGGCGAGCAACAACCAGCCAGTCTTGGGAACATCGACAATGGCAGCGAACTCTTCTTCCTGATTCGGGTTCCGCATGATCTTGACGCCCTTGCTCCCCGTCAGCGCAGCGTGAATGATCGGATCCTCGGCATCCGCCGGCAGCGGAGTCACTGCCAGGTGAATATTGGAAGCCAGGACAAAAATGCGATGCTGCGGCGAAATCAGCTGATAGCTCCCCTGCATGCCTGGCCGGGCACCGATGATCAGATCGAGAAACCCGGGGGTAGCCAGGGGCGTCACGCCAGCCAGCACACCCAGCAATTTCCCCTGCGGATCAAACAGGGGAACAGCCATGACCAGTGCCGGCTCCTTGGTGGCGCGTGCGATCAGCGGCTTGCTGATGACAGCTTGCCCGGTCGCTTTGGCCTCGATGAACCAGTCACGGTCGGCAAAAGATTTAGGGCGTGTGGCAAGTCTCGGAGTTTCCGCCAGCGCCGGACCGCCATCGGGTGGAATGATCATCAGCCCGGTCGGAAACAGGGTGTGGATTGCCTTGCGATCATCCAGCCAGGCTTGCAGAATTTCCGGTTGCCTGAACAAGCCGGACGGGATGTTGAGCGCAACCCGCTGCAGGCTGTCCAGCCGCAGGGCGAGCTTGGCATCAATGTCGCGGGCAATGTAGCTGGCCGCAGTCAGTTGCTGCTTGGACGCCATTTCCTGCATGTCATCATGCAGGATACGGGTGACAAACAGGGTAATCAGCGCGATACCGGCCAGGAACAGCAGGCCGGCCACCGCCGCGATGCGTACCTTCAGACTGCTGCCGATGCGCGGCCCCATGGCGGGCGACTAGCGGCTGATTGCCCGATGCCCAATATCCTTGCGGAATTGCATGCCGTCGAAGTGAATCTGCACCGCCGCCTCGTAGGCACGTTTCTGGGCCAGCTTGATGTTCTCGCCGAGCGCCGTGACGCAGAGCACGCGGCCGCCGGCAGTCACCACCTTGCCGTCCTGCTCGGCGGTGCCGGCATGAAAGACGTGAGCATCTTCGCCGAAACTGTTGCCGGCCGGCAGACCGGTGATCTGGTCACCCTTCTTCGGCGTCTCCGGATAGTTGGCGGCAGCCAGCACGACGCCGAGCGCGATGCGGCGATCCCATTCGGCCTCGACCTGGTCCAGCGTGCCGTCGATGCCGTGTTCGAGCAGTTTGACGAAATCGGACTTCAGGCGCATCAGGATCGGCTGGGTTTCCGGGTCGCCCATGCGGCAATTGAACTCCAGCGTCTTGACGCTGCCGTCCTTGCCGATCATCAGCCCGGCGTAGAGGAAGCCGGCAAACGGGATGCCGTCGGCGGCCATGCCGCGCACCGTCGGCAGGATGATTTCGCGCATCGCCTTGGCGTGCACTTCCGGCGTCACGCACGGGGCCGGCGAATAGGCGCCCATGCCGCCGGTGTTGGGGCCGGTGTCGCCGTCGCCAATGCGCTTGTGATCCTGGCTGGAGGCCAGGGCCAGCACATTCTTGCCGTCGACCATGACGATGAAGCTGGCTTCCTCGCCGTCGAGAAATTCCTCGATGACGACGCGGGCACCGGCATCGCCCAGCTTGTTGCCGGACAGCATGTCGTCGATGGCGGCATGCGCTTCGGGCAGGGTCATGGCGACGACGACACCTTTGCCGGCGGCTAGGCCGTCGGCCTTGATGACGATCGGCGCGCCCTTCTGGTCGATGTAGGCATGCGCTGCGGTCGACTCGGTAAATGTCGCGAATTCCGCAGTCGGAATATTGTGGCGGGCCATGAAACGCTTGGCGAAATCCTTCGAGGATTCGAGCTGGGCGGCTTCCTTGGTCGGGCCGAAGATCTTCAGGCCACGAGCCCGGAACACATTGACGATACCGGCCGCCAGCGGTGCTTCCGGGCCGACCACGGTCAGGTGGACCTTGTTCTGCTCGGCGAAATCAGCCAGGGCTTGCGGGTCGGTAATGTTGATGTTCTCCAGCTCGTGCTCGCGCGCCGTACCGGCATTGCCCGGGGCAACGTACACCTTCTGCATGCCCGGGGTTTGCGCCAGGCGCCAGGCCATGGCGTGCTCGCGGCCGCCGGAACCGATGACTAGAAGTTTCATGGCTGATCTCTGTAGGGGTGTTGTTATTAGTGACGGAAGTGGCGATTGCCGGTGAACACCATGGCCAGACCATGTTCATCAGCCGCCGCGATGACTTCCTCGTCGCGCATCGAACCACCCGGCTGGATGACGGCCTTGGCACCGGCTTCGGCCAGCACATCGACACCGTCGCGGAACGGGAAGAAGGCGTCGGAGGCGACCACCGAACCCTTGAGTTCAAGACCGGCGTGCTGGGCCTTGATGCTGGCGATCTTGGTCGAATCGACGCGGCTCATCTGGCCGGCGCCAACACCCAGCGTCATGCCGTTGCCGCAGAAGACGATGGCGTTGGACTTGACGAACTTGGCGACGCGCTCGGCGAACAGCAGGTCTTCGATCTGCTGGGCGGTCGGCTGGACCTTGGTGACGATCTTCAGGCCGGAAGCCTGGGCCGTGAAGTTGTCCGGCGTCTGGACCAGCAGGCCGCCACCGACGCGCTTGTATTCCAGCGCATTCAGCTCACGGGAAATCGGCACGACCAGCACGCGCAAGTTGGCCTTGGCGGCCAGCGCCGCCTTGGCTTCGGCGGTGAAGGCCGGGGCGATCAGCACTTCGACGAAATGCTTGCGCTCGTTCATGGCGTTGACCACGTCAATACCGACCTCGCCGTTGAAGGCGATGATGCCGCCGAAGGCCGAGGTCGAGTCGGTCTTGAACGACTTCTCGTAGGCGCCGAGCAGCGTGCCGTCGATGGCGACGCCGCACGGGTTGGCGTGCTTGACGATGACGCAGGCCGGGGCGTCGAAGGACTTGACGCATTCCCAGGCGGCGTCGGAGTCGGCGATGTTGTTGTAGGACAATTCCTTGCCCTGCAGTTGCGTGTAGGCGGCGATGCTGCCGGCGACCGGGTTCGGTTCGCGGTAGAAGGCGGCGGACTGGTGCGAATTCTCGCCGTAACGCAGGATTTCGGTGCGGTCGAAGGCCAGTTGCAGCTTGGCCGGGAAGATGGCCGGCACCGGCGCGGCTTCGGCCGGCTGGGTTTCGGCGCCCTCGTCGAGGCCGGTCAGCCAGTTGGCGATCATGCTGTCGTAGCGGGCGGTGTGGGTGAAGGCCTTCTTGGCCAGGCCGAAACGGGTCGCCAGTTGCAGGGCGCCGCCGTTGGCCTTCATTTCTTCGAGCAGCGGGGCGTAGTCTTCCGGATCGGTGACGATGGCAACGCCGTTGTAGTTCTTGGCCGAGGAACGGACCATGGCCGGGCCACCGATGTCGATGTTCTCGATGGCGTCTTCCAGCGTCACGCCAGCCTTGGCGATGGTGGCGGCAAACGGATACAAGTTCACGCAAACCAGGTCGATGGTCGGGATGCCGTGCGCTTCGATGGTCGCCAGGTGTTCCGGCAGGTCACGGCGGGCCAGGATGCCGCCATGCACCTTCGGATGCAGCGTCTTGACGCGACCGTCGAGCATTTCCGGGAAGCCGGTGTAGTCGCCGATTTCGGTGACGGCGAGACCGGCATCGCGCAGCATCTTGGCGGTGCCGCCGGTGGACAGCAGATTGACGCCCTGGGCGGCGAGGCCTTGGGCGAATTCGAGGACGCCGGTTTTATCGGAGACGGAAATCAGTGCTTGCTTGATGGTCATGGCGATTACAGTAGTTGATGTTCGGTGAGTTTCTTGCGCAGGGTATTGCGGTTGATGCCGAGCATCTCCGCCGCCAGCGTCTGGTTGGCGCCGGCCTTGGCCAGCACCACTTCGAGCATCGGCTTTTCGACGCTGCGCAAAACCATGTCATAGATCGCGGCCGGCTTTTCCCCATCCAGGTCGCGGAAATACTGCTCCAGTGCGTTGATCACGCACCGCCCCAAATCATGTTGGCTCATGCTGCCAACGCCTCCTCTGAATATTTCAAATGTGCATGCTCTGCCGCCAGGCGGCAGAAAAAATCGTTCACCGCCTGCATCTGTTGGTCGATGCTGGGCAGGACGTTCATTTCCTTGCGAAAGGCCGCCGACCCGACCAGCCCCTTGGTGTACCAGGAGATGTGCTTGCGGGCGACCTTGAAACCCGTTTCCGGGCCGTAGAACTCGTAGAGATCGACGAGGTGGGCCTGGAGAATCTGGTGAATCTCGGCGACCTCGGCCGGCGGCAGATGCTCGCCGGTCTTCAGGTAATGCTCGATTTCGCGGAACAGCCAGGGGCGACCCTGGGCGGCGCGGCCGATCATGATGCCGTCGGCGCCGGTCACGTCGAGCACGTGCTTGGCCTTTTCCGGCGTCGTGATGTCGCCGTTGGCGATGACCGGGATCTTGATCAGCGTCTTGACCAGGGCGATGGTGTCGTACTCGGCCTCGCCGGTGTATTGCTGGCAGCGCGTCCGGCCATGGATGGCGACGGCGCGCACGCCGGCCGACTCGGCGATGCGGGCGATGGTCGGCGCGTTCTTGTTGGCCAGGTTCCAGCCGGTACGGAATTTCAGGGTCACCGGGGTGTCCGGCACGGCGGCGACCACGGCGTCGAGGATGCGGCCGACCAGCTGTTCGTCCTGCATCAGCGCCGAACCGGCCATCACGTTGCAGATTTTCTTGGCCGGGCAGCCCATGTTGATGTCGATGATCTGGGCGCCGTTGGCGACGTTGTGCTGCGCCGCCTGCGCCATCATCGCCGGATCGGAGCCGGCGATCTGCACCGAGATCGGCTCGACCTCGCCGTCGTGATTGGCCCGGCGGATGGTCTTGGCGCTACCGTAGAGCAGCGAGTTGGAAGTGACCATTTCCGACACCGCCAGACCGGCGCCCATCTTCTTGCACAGCTGGCGGAATGGACGATCGGTAACCCCGGCCATGGGCGCGACGAACAGGTTGTTGCGAAGCTGGTAACCGACAAATTCCATGGGCGTAGCGGGGGCTGGGCAAGGCAGGGGAAGCCGCACATTTTACCCCAGTCGGCGCCTAAAAAATAGTCAAATCGTGAAGGCGAGGGATAACAGCAGGGCAAAGACCAGTTGCAGCCCGGCCGTGCTGGCCAGTATCTGGTTGAACACCGGGCCGGGCGCTTCGGCGTGGAAACGGCGGATCAGGCGCAGCGCCAGCGGCAGCGACAAGGCAGGCAGAACGGCCGGCCAGCCGAGGCCGCCGAGCAGCGGCAGCAAAAGGTAGGGGGCGAGCATCTGGCCGGCGTAGATCCGGCGCGTCGCCGACCGGCCGAGGCGCACGGCCAGCGTGTTCTTGCCGTTCCGGGCATCGCCGTCGAGGTCGCGGTAATTATTGACGGTGATTACCGCCGCCGCATGCAGGCCGACCAGCGTCGCGGCGAGCAGCGCCAGCGGCGTCAGGCTCAGGGTTTGCAGGTAATAGCTACCGCCGACGGCAACCAGGCCGAAGAACAGAAAAACGAAGGCTTCGCCGAGTGGACCGTAGGCAATGGGCTTCGGCCCGCCGGTATAGGCCCAGCCGGCGGCCAGCGAGGCCAGGCCGATGGCGACGATGGGCCAGCCGCCGTGCCAGACCAGGTAGATGCCGCAGACGAAGGCCAGCGCGAAGCACAACCAGGCACCAGCACGGATCGCCCGCACGCTGAGCCAGCCCTCGGCGGCGGCGCGTTTGGGGCCGAGCCGGTCCGGGGTGTCGGTACCGCGCAGGAAATCGCCGACATCGTTGAACAGGTTGGTGCCGATCTGGATCAAGCCGGCGCCGAGCGCGGCGGCGAGCAATGGCAGCCAGAGCAGAACGCCACTGTCGTGCCAGGCGACGGCGCTGCCGACCAGCACCGGCGACAGCGATACCGACAGGGTTTTCGGGCGACAGGCGAGGAACCAGGCGTGCAGGCGGCCCGGACTTACGGCCAAGCGCGGGCTCCCCAGATCATCCGTTTGGCGACGAAACGACGCGCCGGCGGGCAGAGGTCGAGGGCCAGCAGGCCGAGGCCGCGGGCCAGCTTGAGCGGCCCGACCTCGTTGGAGAACAGGCGGACGACGCCATCGGTAAACAAGGCGCCACCCTGGCGGTCGAGCCGGCGGCTGGCGGCGTAACGGGCCAGACTGCTGCGGTCGACGCCGCTGTCGAGCAGGATTTCGGCCAGCTGCCAGGCGTCGCGCAGGCCGAGATTGAAGCCCTGGCCGGACACCGGATGCAGGGTCTGGGCGCAGTTGCCGATCCACACTTCGTTGCCGTCCACCAGTTGCTCGCGCAGGCGCAGGGCGAGCGGGAAGCGGCTGCGCTTGCCCGGCTTGGCGAAGCGCAGGCGGCTGCCAAACTGGGCTTGCAGGGTGGCGACGAAGGCCTCGTCGTCCAGCGCCATCACTGCGTCGGCCTTGGCCGGCGGCAGCGTAAACACCACCGAATATTCGTCGCCGAGCGGCAGCAGGGCGAGCGGGCCGTCGGGGGTGAAGCGCTCCCAGGCGCGCTTGCCGTGTCCCGGCGTCGGTGTCACTTCGCAGATCACCGCCTGCTGCCGGTAATCGCTGAACTTGATGGCCGGATCGTCGCCCGGCGTGCCCTCGGCATGGACCAGCAGCCGGGTGGCGAGGCGCCGGGTCCGGCCGGCATGGCGCAGGGTGACGGTGACCTGCCCGTCGCCCGGCGCGATGTCGAGGATTTCCGCCTCGTCGAGCCAGGCCTCGGGCGCCAGGCGGGCGGCCAGCGCGGCGGCCAGATCGCGGTAGCGGACGACGTAGCCGAGCGCCGGCAGGCCATGCTCGGCCCGGTCGAGCAAGGTCCGGCCGAAACCGTCCTTTTGCGAAATGTGGATGGTCTCGATCGGCGTCGCCGCCGCGGCCGGCCAGGCGCCAAGTTGTTCGAGCAACTGGCGGGCACCGTGCGCCAGGGCCAGCACGCGCGGGTCGGCTTGCAGCGCCGCCTGCGGTCGACGGTCGAGCAGCAGCGATTTTTGCCCGCCGGCGGCCAGCGCCAGGCTCAGGGTCATGCCGACCGGGCCGCCGCCGACGATCAGGATGTCGACATTTTCCAGTGCCGGCTCAATCATGGCGCATGACTTCCTCGATCTCGGCCACCGTCTTCGGCGCCGTGGTGTAGACCTCGCAACCAGTGTCGGTGACGCGCACGTCGTCCTCGATGCGGATACCGATACCGGCCAGCGCCGGCGGGATGTCGGCGCCGGGACGGATGTACAGGCCCGGCTCGACGGTCAGCGTCATGCCCGGCTGCAGCGTCGTCCACGCGTCGCCGACCTTGTAGTCGCCGGCGTCGTGCACATCGAGGCCAAGCCAGTGGCTGGTGCGGTGCATGTAGAAACGCTTGTAGTCGCCCTTGTCGATCAGGTTGTCGACATCGCCGGCCAGCAGCTTCAGGTCGACCAGCCCCCGGGTCAGCACGCACACCGCGGCGTCGTGCCCTTCCATGAAATGACGCCCCGGCGCGGTGGCAGCGAAGGCGGCGGCCTGCGCGGCGAGGACGATTTCGTACACATCCTTCTGCGCCGCATTGAAGCGGCCATTGACCGGAAAAGTCCGGGTAATGTCGGCGGCGTAGCCTTCGACTTCGCAGCCGGCGTCGATGAGCACCAGCGTGTTGTCGTTGAGCAGCTTGTTGTTCTCGACGTAATGCAGCACGCAGGCGTTGGCGCCGCCGGCGACGATGGGCGTGTAGGCGTGGGCGTCGGCGCCGCGCTTGCGGAATTCGTAGGTCAGCTCGGCTTCGAGTTCGTACTCGGCCAGGCCGGGGCGGCAGGCACGGATGGCGCGGGCATGACCGGCGCTGGCGATGTCGGCCGAGCGCTGCTGGATGGCGGCCTCGGCGGCGTCCTTGACCAGGCGCATGGCGTCGAGTTCGGCACGCAGGTCGTGGATGGCGCGCGGCGCCCGCTTGCCGGCCCGGGCCTGATCGCGCACGGCGTTCAGCGCCTTGGCGATGCGGCCGTCCCAGGCGGCGTCATGACCGACGGCGTGCCACAGGGTGTCGCGGTCGACGAGGAATTCGGCCAGTTTCTTGTCGAGTTGCTCGATCGGATAGGCGGCATCGAAGCCGAAGGCTACTTTCGCCGCCTTCGGGCCGTAGCGGTAGCCGTCCCAGATTTCCCGCTCTTCGTGCTTTTCACGGCAGAACAGGATGGATTTGGGCTTCTTGCCGCCAACCAGCACGACGACGGCTTCCGGCTCGGGAAAGCCGGTCAGATACCAGAAGTAGCTGTCGAAGCGGTAGAGGTGATGCGCATCGCGATTACGCACGACTTCCGGCGCGGTCGGCACGATGGCGACGCCGTCGCCGATGATCTTCAGCAGGCGCTGGCGGCGGGCGATGAAATGGGCGTGGCTCATGCGGTCCTCAGTTCCTGATCCAGTTCGGCAAGGCGTTGCGGTGTTCCCACATCGACCCAGCGACCGGCGAAGCGTTCCCCGCTCAGCGTGCCGGCCGCGATGGCGGCATCGAGCAGCGGGCGCAGTTTCATCACCGCGCCTTTTTCAACGCCGGCGAAGAAGGATGGCGAAAAGACGCCGATGCCGGCGTAGGTGAGCGTTTGCTCAGCGTTGGCGTAGACGACGCGGTCGCCGTCCAGACTGAAGTCGCCGCCGACGTGATGGGCCGGGTTGGCGACCATGACCAGGTGCGCCGGACCGCAACGGAATCCTGCGGTCGACGGCAAAAAACGGCCGAAATCGATGTCGCACCAGATGTCGCCGTTGACCACCAGGAAAGGCGCATCGCCCAGCAGCGGCAGGGCCTGGGCGATGCCGCCGGCGGTTTCCAGCGCACCGGGCGGTTCCGGCGAATAGGCGATGCGCAGCCCCCAGGCCGCTCCGTCGCCGAGCGTCGCTTCGATCTGCCCACCGAGATGGGCGTGGTTGATGACGATGTCGCGAAAACCGGCGGCCGCCAGTTTTTCCAGGTGCCAGACGATCAGCGGCTTGCCGCCGGCGACCAGCAATGGCTTCGGCGTGTGGTCGGTCAGCGGTCGCATGCGTTCGCCGCGGCCGGCGGCGAGGATCATCGCTTTCATCGGCGCCTACTTGTGGCGATAGCCGATCTGCTCGGTGTTGCCTTCCAGGCGATCGAGCAGATTCAACAGCGGCTTCAACTGCAGATAGCGGTGCGCCGTCTTGCGCGCATAATTCATGAAACGCGGCAGGTCTTCGCTGTACTTGTCCTTGCCGTCGCGATATTTGAGGCGACAGAAGATGCCGAGCACCTTGAGATGGCGCTGCAGGCCCATCAGTTCGTAGTCGCGCCAGAAATCGCCGAAATCGGCGCGCACCGGCAGGCCGGCGGCGCGTGCTTTTTCCCAATAGCGGACGACCCAGTCGATTTCCTGCTCTTCGTCCCAGGAAATGAAGGCATCGCGGAATAAGGACACCACGTCGTAGGTGATCGGGCCGTACACCGCATCCTGGAAGTCGATGATGCCCGGCGTCAGGCGCTCGGCGCTCTCGACCACCATCAGGTTGCGCGGCATGAAGTCGCGATGGACGAAGACCTTGGGCTGGGCCAGCGCGCTGTCGATCAGGAACTTGAAGGTCTTGTCGAGCATGGCCTGCTCGTCGTCGCTCAGAGCAACGCCGAGATGGCGGCCGACGAACCATTCCGGGAAGAGGTCGAGTTCGCGGCGCAGCAGGGTCGCGTCGTAGGGCGGCAGGGTCGCCGGCTTGGAGGCCAGTTGCCAGCGCACCAGCGCATCGAGCACCGGACGGATCAACAGGTCGGCCAAACTCAGATCGGCATTCAGCGCATCGAGGTAGCCGATGCGCCCGAGATCGGTCAGCACCAGGAAGCCGTTGTCGAGGTCTTGGTCGAGCACGCGCGGCGCCGCCAGGTCAGCCTTGGCCAGCAGGCCGGCGACGTGAATGAAGGGCTGGCAGTTTTCTTTTTCCGGCGGCGCGTCCATCAGGATGCGCGTCGTGCCGTCCGGCCAGCTCAGCCGGAAATAGCGGCGGAAACTGGCATCGGCCGAAGCCGGCGTGATGAGGACGGACTGCTCTGGGAAGCGACTGGTCACCCAGTCGGTAACAAGTTGATCGCGCGACACGGGTTGCATAAGCGGGCGGGGGTGGGTTCGTTGTAAAATGCGACGATTTTAACACTCGGCTGCCTTCCCACTCGGCGCCGGACCGCCCGATTGCCCGCATGCCAGGTTTCGCCCGCCGCCCGCTCGCCTTGCTCCTTGCCTGCCTGTTCGCCGGCACGCCGGTGAGCCACGCCGCCAACGGACCATTGCCGCCAGCGACGACGACACCCCATCCGACCGCCAGCCTTGACGAACATGGCGGAGATGACGCCCCGGCAGAACTACGCGTCGAAAAGAAATTCAACGTACTGGCCAAGGCCAAACCGCCGCTGGACCCCGATGTCGGGCTGAACAACCCGGTGGCCCTGAAAAAGGAAGATGCCTACCCGCTGTTCCTGATCGCCGACCACATCGAGGGCCGGGTCGACGAATTGACCGAAGCCGAAGGTGATGTCGAACTGCGCAAGGCCGGCACCCTGCTCTTTGCCAACCATCTGACTTACCGGCCGCTGGACGACGAAGTCGAGGCTCGCGGCCATGTCCGCCTGTTGCAGGAGGGCGCAGAAATCGAAACGCCGCATTTGCGCATGAAGCTCGCCGAGCAGATCGGTTTTGCCGAGCAGGTCGATTACCGCATGATCAAGGAAGTAACCAGCAAGTTCTACCGACCGCAAAAGACGCTGATCTCGGTCGCCAGCGGCAACACGACGACCTCCGGCGCCCCGATGATGCTCAGCGTACCGAACAGCTACGGCCTGCCTACCGTCGCCCCCACCCGACGCCCGTCGGAAGCCAGCGGCCATGCCGAGCGAGCCGACTTCGAAGGCGAAAACCATATCCGCCTGAGCGAATCGACCTATTCGACCTGCAAACCCGGCCAGACCGACTGGTATCTGAAGGCCGAAGAGATCAATCTCGACTACGACGAGAACGTCGGCGACGCCAAGAACACCTCGCTATGGTTCAAGGACGTGCCCCTGTTCTACGCGCCGGTGGCCAGTTTCTCGCTGAACAACCAGCGCCACTCCGGTTTCCTGCACCCCTACTTTTCATCGTCGACCCGCAGCGGTTTCGATTTCACCACCCCTTACTACTGGAACATCGCCCCCAACTACGATGCCACGCTCTACCCGCGTTACATGAGCAAGCGCGGCTTCCAGCTCGGGGCCGAGGGACGCTACCTGGATTACAACTTCGAGGGCATTTCGAAACTGGAATACCTGCCGAACGACGAACTCCAGAAACGCCAGCGCTACGCCTACAATCTGCAACACCAGCACGTTCTCGGCCGCGGCCTGACCGCCGCCATCAACTGGAACGGCGTTTCCGACGACAACTACTGGGAAGACATGTCGTCCCGGCTGCTGCAAACTTCGCAAGTCCAGCTGATCAAGCAGGCCAGCCTGAACTACACGCCGGCCAGCTGGCTGCAAACCAATCTTCAGGTGCTGCGCTATCAGACACTGCAACCGGACCCAAGCAACCCGGTGGCCAAACCCTACTTCCTCGAACCGCAAATGAATCTGGCGGTCTACCGGCCCAACGTCCTGCAAACCGATTTCAGCATGCTCGGCCAGTTCTCGCGCTTTACTCACCCGGACAAGGTGCAGGGCGACCGGGCGATGCTCTACCCCCAGCTTTCCCTGCCGATCATTCACCCGGCCTTCCAGATCACACCGAAGGTCGGCCTGCACCTGACCCAGTATTCGCTGGACCGCCAGGCGCCGGGCGCCCCGGGCAGCCTGAGCCGGACCCTGCCGATCCTCTCGGTCGACTCGACGATGGTCCTCGAACGCGAAGGCGCGCTGCTCGGCAAGGGCTTCATCCAGACGCTGGAACCGCGCCTCTATTACGTATATATCCCGTACAAGAAGCAGAGCGCCTTTCCGGTCTTCGACTCCGGCCTGGCCGACTTCAATTTCGCCCAGATCTTCTCGGAAAACCGCTATAGCGGCCAGGATCGCATCAACGATGCCAATCAGCTGACCGCCGCCGTCAGCAGCGCCTTCCTCGACGCCGAGACCGGTGTCGAGCGCTTCAAGGCAATGATCGGCCAGCGCTACTATTTCCGCCCGCAACGCGTCGCCATCACCGGGGAAACGACCCGCAGCGCCGACTTCTCCAACCTGATCGCCGGCTTCACCGGCCTGGTCGCCCCCAAGACCTATGCTGACGCTGCCTGGGAATACGACTACCGGCATGCGCAAAGCGAGCGCCTGTCGGTCGGTGCCCGTTTCCAGCCGGACTTCGGCAAGGTGGTGAGCGCCAGTTACCGTTACACGCGCGATGCGCTGAACGGCAACGGCCTGATCGACCAGATCGACGTCGCCGGCCAATGGCCGCTGAGCGCCCGCTGGTACGCGGTCGGCCGCTACAACTATTCGTTGCGCGACGAACATCCGCTGGAAACCATTGCCGGCCTCGAATACAACGCCGGTTGCTGGTCGGGCCGTTTCGTCGCCCAGCGCCTGGAGGCCATCTCCGGCAAACCAAACACCACCCTGTTCTTGCAGCTCGAACTCAACGACTTCGGCAGCATCGGCTCCAACCCGCTGCAACTTCTGCGCCGTACCATTCCCGGCTACGGTAAAACCAATGAACTGTCCGACTCAGGCAGCCTGCTGACTACCCAATGAACGCCATGCAAACCCTACTCCGCCTTTGTCTCGCCCTGTCGCTGTGCGCCGGCCTGTGTGCCGGCCCGGCCACCGCCGCCCCGGCTGACACCGTCGAAGCCGACCGCATCGTTGCCGTCGTCGGCAACGAAGTGGTGACCTACTACGACCTGCGCGATCGCCTCAACTCGGCCCTCAAGCAACTCCAGAAACAAGGGACACCGCTGCCGCCGCAGGACGTGCTCGAAGGCCAGATGCTCGAACGCCTGATCATGGACCGCGTCCAGATCCAATACGCGCGCGATTCCGGCCTGCGCGTCGACGACAGCCAGCTCGACCAGGCCATCTCGCGCATTGCCGCCAGCAACAAGCTGAGCCCGCAGCAGTTCCGCGAAGCCCTTGAGAAGGACGGCATCACCTATAGCAAGTTCCGCGAGGAAATCCGCGGCGAAATGATCACCGTCCGCCTGCGCGAACGCGAAGTCGACAGCAAACTGGTGATCTCCGAAGGCGAAGTCGACAATTACCTGGCCAACCAGGCGGCCAGCGGCAATGGCGAGGAATACCAGCTCGCCCACATCCTGCTGCGCGCCCCGGAGTCGGCCAGCCCGGAACAACTGCAAAAGCTGCGCCTGCGTGGCGAGCAGGCCCTGAAGCGCGCCCAGGCCGGCGAGAATTTCGCTGTCCTCACCGCCGCCTTCTCGGATGCACCGGATGCCCTGCAAGGCGGCAATATCGGCTGGCGCCCGCTCGACCGTCTGCCAGCCCTTTACGCCGAAACAGTCGGGCGCCTGGAGATCAATGGCGTCAGCGGACTGCTCCGTTCGTCGGCCGGCTTCCACATCGTCAAGCTGCTCGGCAAGCGCGGCGGCGGCAGCGCCCCCGCTTCGGTCCAGCAGACGCATGCCCGCCACATCCTGATCCGCATCAACGAGGTCGTTTCCGAAAGCGAAGCCCGCCGCAAGCTGGAAAACCTGCGCGAACGCTTGGTCAACGGCATGGATTTCGCCGAACAGGCCCGCCTCTATTCGCAGGACGGCTCCGCCGCCAAGGGCGGCGACCTCGGCTGGCTGAACCCTGGCGACACCGTGCCCGAATTCGAACGGGCGATGGATGCGCTGAAGGACAACGAACTGAGCCTGGTCATCCAGTCGCCGTTCGGCCTCCACCTGATCCAGGTTATCGAGCGCCGCCAGCGCGACATTTCGGAAGAGCGCCAGCGCGCCGTCGCCCGTCAGGCCCTGCGCGACCGCAAGCTCGACGAGGCCTACCAGGACTGGCTGCGCCAGCTGCGCGACCGCACCTACGTCGAGAACCGGCTGCAAGAACAATAATGCCGCCGATCATTGCCGTCACCAGCGGCGAACCGGCCGGCATCGGCCCCGAACTCTGCCTGCGCCTGACTGGCTATACCGGCGATGCCCACCCGGTCATCCTCGGCGACCGCCAGTTGCTGGCTGAGCGCGCCGCCACCCTCGGCCTGAAGGTTGCGCTGCGCGATTTCCGGCCGGAAAACCTGGTCGACCGCAAGCAACTCGATGTGCTGCACATCCCGCTGGCCGCCCCCGCCGTCGCCGGCCGCCTCGACGCGGCCAACGGCGCCTACGTCCTGGCCCTGCTCGACCGCGCGCTGGCCGGCTGCCAGTCGGGCGAGTTCGCGGCGATGGCCACGGCACCGGTACACAAGGGTGTCATCAACCAGGCCGGCGTCCCGTTTACCGGCCATACCGAATATCTGGCCGAGAATACCGGCATACCGCTGGTCGTCATGATGCTGGCCGGCGACACCGAACGCGGCCCGCTGCGCGTTGCGCTGGCCACCACCCATCTACCGCTGAAAAACGTGCCGGCGGCGATCACCGCCGAGCTGCTGGAACAGACGCTGCGTATCCTGCATGCCGACCTGCGCGGCAAATACGGCATCGCCCAACCGCGCATCCTGGTCGCCGGGCTGAACCCGCACGCCGGCGAAGGCGGCTACCTGGGCAGGGAAGAAATAGAGGTCATCACGCCGGTACTGGACAAGCTGCGCGCCGAGGGCATACACCTGTCCGGCCCGCACCCGGCCGACACCATGTTTACACCACCGGTACTCGCCCAAGGTGACGCCGTGCTGGCCATGTACCACGACCAGGGACTGACCGCATTGAAATACGCCACCTTCGGCAAGGGCATCAACGTGACCCTGGGCCTGCCGATCATCCGCACCTCGGTCGACCACGGCACGGCACTGGAACTGGCCGGCACAGGCCGCGCCGATCCGGGCAGCCTGTTCGAAGCGGTGGCCGAAGCGGCCCGCATGGCCGGAAGGAAAGCAGCATGAAGGGACATACCGCGCGCAAGCGTTTCGGCCAGAACTTCCTGGTCGACCAGGGCATCATCGGTGCCATCGTCTCGGCCATCAACCCGCAACGCGGCGACACCGTCGTAGAGATCGGGCCCGGCCTGGGGGCCATCACCGAACCGCTGATGACCCGCATCGATCACCTGCACGTCGTCGAAATCGACCGCGACCTGATCGCCCGCCTGAAAAAGCAGCATCCGCGCGAACGGCTGAGCATCCATGAAGGCGATGCGCTGGCCTTCGATTTCGCCAGCATCGGCCGCAACCTGCGCCTAGTCGGCAACCTGCCCTACAACATCTCGACCCCGCTGCTTTTCCACCTGGCCGACTACGCCGAGATCGTGCACGACATGCACTTCATGCTGCAAAAGGAAGTGGTCGAACGTATGGTTGCCCTACCCGGCGACTCCGAATTCAGCCGCATCTCGGTAATGCTGCAATACCGCTTCCACATGGAATGGCTGATCGACGTGCCGCCGGACAGCTTCGACCCGCCACCCAAGGTGCAGTCGGCGGTGATCCGCCTGATCCCGAAAGCCGTAGCCGAACTGACCGCCAAGAGTCATGCCAAGCTCGCCCAAGTCGTCCTGGCCGCCTTCTCGCAACGGCGCAAGATGCTGCGCAACACACTGAAGGGAACCTTGAGCGACGCCGGCTTCGCCGAGCTGGGCATCGTCCCGACGCTGCGCGCCGAGGACGTTTCCGTTGAGGACTACGTGCGCATCGCCAATTATTTGAGCTGACGGGCGGCAGCCCGCTCAGCTATTGCGGCCGGAACAGATAATCGCCGCCACTGACATGGCCGGCCGACAGAACGGCTCCGTATTGCGGCTCTTGCGGATACTCCTTGCTGACTTCGCTACGCAGCGTACGCCAGATCCGGACGCCGGGCGTAACGCCGGCCATGCCATGTAATTCGCGGATCAGGTTCCAGGCGAAGATGGAATGGCCATCCTTGCCCTCGTCGGATACCGGTTCATCTCCCCCCGACGACAACACCACCACCGAGCGCTGACGGGCCAGGTCGTCACGCGCCCCTCCCGAACTGTCGGCGACCTTCTGTTCCTTGGTCAAGGTTCCGGAGAAGCAACTATCCGAGATCAGAATCAATTGGCGAGCCGGGATGGCCGCCAGCATTTTGGCGATGTCCTGATTCGAGATCCAGCCCTTGGCCGTCTTCACCGAGGCATCGACCGGTATCCAGAAGCCCATCTCGATATCCTCCATCAGGTAGCCATGCCCGGCGTAGAACAGCAGTACGCTGTCTTCCGGCTGCACGGTTGCAGCAATCCGGTTCAGTTCCTCGACGATTTTCAGTTGCCCGGCATTTCTGACGACATGGGTAGAGAAGCCGAAACGGCCGGCCAACAACTCGGCAATCCGGTCCACATCGGCAATCGGCGTTTCCAGCGGCGGGATGGGTTTCGCATAATCGTTGTTGCCGAAGAGCAGCGCAATGCGCCGCCCCTCCTGCGCCACCGGCTTTCCGGCCGACGTTTTGGCATCGGTTGCCAGGCAGGGCCCGGCCTGGGCGGCCCGGCAATCGGGCAAGTCCGCCGCTTGTGGATTCTTGCGTAACTCATCGAGCGCTTCGCGGTAAAGCAGGGTGCGCGCCTGATGGCGCTGCAAGAAAATCGCATCCATCTGGGCACGCCCGGGAATGCCACCGGCAAAAGCCGGCGGACGCATCATCTGGGCCGCAGCGTGGTCAACGAAGAGTAGCAACAGCAGACCGAGCAAGCGGAAAAAAGGACGATTCATTTCAGTTCCCCCAGCAATTTGCGCCAGTCTTTCGACCAGCAACAGACGTGGCCATAGCCCCGCACGACTCGCACCATACCACCATGGCGAGCGGAAAATCCCTGCACGATCGCCGGCGGCACCACGGGATCGCTGTCGCCGACAAAATGCACGGCGCCCGGCAATCGGCAATCCGCTTGCCGCATCGGATCCAAGGACTCGCTCAACGGCGACAAGTCATGATGGGCCACCCAGGCGGACAGGTCCAGTGGCGAGGCGACGGTAAGCACCTGCATCACGTCGCTGCGCCGGGCGGCCAGCAAGACCGCCAGCACCCCGCCGCCGGAATAGCCGATCAGACGAAAGCCCCGAGCCCCACCGTGCGCACGAAACTGGTCGAGCCACCCCTGGTACCAGTCGAGCACTTGCGGCGAAAAGCGCTTGCCCAGCCAATAGCCTGCAGGGCAGACCGCTAGCGCTGTCGGCGCCAGATACTGGCAGGGTCGGCCAAGATAAAGCACGCCCGGCGCCTCGTCCTGCTCGGCCAGATGGAGCGCCACCGCTTCGTCCGGCGTGGGATCGGCGGGCGGGTGAAAGGGGGTCGCCCAGGGCGCCCCATCGCCCTCGATATAGACGTTCCAGATTTCAGCCCGCCCCCGGCTCAAGGCGAAGATGGGGAACGGGGCGGCCGGCAGGTCGACCCGTGAAAAGCCGCGTACGCCGGCCCAGGCCAGCGTATTCTCCGGCGTATGGCCCGCCATGGCAGGCAACCGGGCACAACCGGTGAGCACCATGCAAAAGGCCGCACCCGAGAGTGCGGCCCGCAGCCGGAATAACCGGAAAAAGGTCATCAGAACCGGAGGTTGATGTTTCCGGCGAACACCTGGTTATCCGAATGCTCGCGATTCAACTCTTGCGAGTAGAACAGGCCGGCGGTTACCTTGTTGCTCATGGCGAAGAAATTGATCCCTACGGTTGCCACGAAGGTATCGCGGCCCAGCGGGTCCTTGCCGGCATCGCTGGCGCGATGGACGTTCGAACTGTAGGCCAGACCGGCATAAGGCAGGACCCCGTTCATCCAGTAACCAAGCTGAGCGCCGAGGCGCACCTGATCGAGCTTGTTGGTGGTCGCGGTATTGGCCTGGGTGACACCGCCAACCTTGGTGTTCCCGTAGTCCTCCTCGCCGTGCATATAGGACAATTTGCCGGTCAGTTGCAGGTTGCCCAGCCAGCGATTGAAGGAAAGATTCGTCGCCGCGAACCAGCGATCGGCCTCGGCCTTGACGCCGCCGGCCGCCGAAAACTCGCCGCGGCCGACGCCGAGCGTCACATCGGCAACAAGTTCCTTGCTCAGTTGGTAACCGAGATAGGGCGCGATCAGGTAGCCGTCGGTACCTGTACTATTCCGGCCACCGCCGTTGGTTTCACCCCAACCGTCCCCCTTGTCGAAAGCCGCCGAGAGACCGGCCACCAAAGCGGGAGAAAAGGTGTAATCGGCACCGACCACCGAGGTCAGCACATCGTTGGCGCCGCGCACGGCATTACCGGTCGCCGAGGTATAACTGTGATTACCGTCGTTCTTTTCAACACTGGCCCACACATTCCAGGGTTGAACCTGGCCACCGGCGGCCATCCCCTTGGCCAGACCATTGCTGGCCAGCGGCGCCGGCCCGGCCGAGGTATTGGCGAAACGCGACGATACGATGCGGGAAATCGCCCCCACCTGGGTAAAGGCCGTGGCGTTCAACGTAACATTCGAGCTTGCGCCGCCACCGGCAAAACACTCGGGATGGTTCTCGGCGATTTCCGCCGCACTCGAGGTATAGCCGAAGTCCATGTAATACGAATAGCTCGACAACACATATTCACAGGGTGAAGCCAAAGCTGCCGAACTCAATGCGGCCAGCAGCCCGGCCCCCGCCATTTTTTTAACAAAATTCATGACCCGCCCCCTAAAAATTGAACCCCAACTGCTAATTATCGCTACTAGCGCAGGTTGCGCATAGCCTTCCGGTACAGGGCAACCACCAACTTGGCCTCGACGTTGCCCGGATGCGACATCTGCAATTCAGCCAGCGCTTGCTCCAGTCTTGTTATTTCACGCATTTCCAATAAGCCGGCCAACAAGAACAGATGGGGATTGAGGTCGTCAGCCGCCGCCTCGGTCCGCAAGCGCCGAAAGTCGCCTTCCAGACGAGCCAAGGCTTCGGGGGTCGGAATACTGCGCAGACGGACCAACGACACCTGCCCCTGGGCATCGGATATCGGCATCTTCAGAATCTGCCTGACCGTCGCCAGGGCGAGCATGCTGACCACCGGTGGCGCCAAGCCCTGGGCCCGGACTCCGCCCGCCTCAATCTCCAGATCGCCACTCCCCGACCAGAGCTCCTGGCGTCCGCCCTTGGCGTAGAGCAGGCGGAGCCGCCCGCCTGACGAAAAACGCAGGCGCTCCCCCGGCTTCAGGGCGGAATAAACCTGTACCGGCTCCTCACCGGTGGCCACTTGCCGGACGACCTCGCCATCGACTGCGGTAACCAGCGCCACGCCGTCAAAGGCGCAGCCAGGTTTGCATAAAGCCAGAAAAGCCAGCAGACACAAGCAATGTCGAATCGGAAGATACATATTCCCCTCACGTACCGGGTAACCCAGGCAATGATCGATTGTAGCTCCCTCAGTCCGAGCGCTTGCAAACCGATACCGCAATCATCTATCCACCGCCCATGGACACACAAAAAAGGCGAGCCGGGTTGCCCCGCTCGCCTCGTTTGAGAAGTATGAAAAGCCTTGTGCCGGCTCAGTCCTTCTTCATCGGGCAGGTGCTCAGGCCGAGCATCGGGTAGAGCGGGCACCAACCCATCAAACCCGTTGCCAGCGGCACGATGCCGATATAGCCCCAGACCGGCAGCAGGCCGGCGACGGTGGCGCCGATCAGGCCGGCACCAACGACGATACGCAGGATTTTGTCGATTCCGCCAACATTGCTTTTCATGCTGTGTTCTCCGTGAAGTTGTGGGTACGGCCCCCACTTTAGCGATGGCTGACAGGCAGGTATGTAACCTGAGTCACACAGCAGCGAGTTTTTGCAGTCCGCCCCGGTCGACCACGGTCAACTGCTCGCGACCGAGCGAAACCAGGCCCTGAGCGGCGAAACCCTTGAGCAGCCGACTGACGATTTCGCGCACGCTGCCCAGTTCGTCGGCCAGTTGCTGGTGGGTGACATTGAGTACTGCCTCGTGGCGGGCCAGCAACAGTTTGGCCAGACGCTGGTCAAGGCGGGCGAAGGCAACTTCCTCGACCAGTTGCATCAATTCGCCGATGCGCTCGGCAAACAGGTGGAAGACGAAATCACGAAACGGGGGGTGGCCGACCATCAGGCCGGCGAAAGCGGCCACCGGCAAGGCCAGCAAAGTCAGCGGCGTTTCGGCGATGCCGCGCGCGTTGTAGTCGGTATGGCCGAGCAGGCAGCTTGAACTGATGATGCACGACCCACCGGGCGCCACCCGGTAGAGCATCAATTCGCGACCGCTGGCCGCCAGCTTGACGACCTTGATGCTGCCCTCGAGCAGTAACGGGAAGCCCTGGCAGGGCTGATGTTCGGCGAAGACCTGGGTACCGGCCGGCAGGTGCATGACAGCTTGCGGCTGCAACAGCGCCTCCAGTTGCGCCGCGGGCAGGCCGGCCAGCGCCGGGTAAAAATTCAGGACTTTTTCGCGGTCGACCGCAGGCGTATGCACTAGTCGCTCACCGTGGCCCAGACCGGCGCATGGTCCGATGGCCGTTCGCGCTTGCGCGGTGCCCGGTCGATGCCGGCCGCCGTGCAACGCTCGGCCAATGGCTTCGACAACAGGATATGGTCGATACGCAGGCCAAGATTTTTCTGGAAACCGAGCATCCGGTAATCCCACCAGGAGAAGGTCTTTTCCGGCTGCTCGAACAGCCGGAAGCTGTCGGCCAGACCGAGCTCAAGCAGGCGCCGGAAGGCGGCGCGCTCGGGTTCGGAAACCAGAATGCAGTCCGTCCAGCGCTTGGGATCATGTACGTCGCGGTCGTCCGGGGCGATGTTGTAGTCGCCGCACAAGACGAGTTGCGGATGCGCGGCCAGTTCCTCAGCCAGCCAGACGGCCAGCGCGTCGAGCCAGCGCAGCTTGTAATCGTATTTGTCGCAGCCGACCTCCTGGCCGTTCGGCATGTAGGCGCCGACGATGCGCACGCCGCCGACGGTGCCGGTGATCAGGCGTTTCTGCTCGTCGGGAAAATGCGGATTGCCGATCAGCACGTCGGCTATCGGCTGGCGGGCAAGCAGCGCCACGCCGTTATAGGTCTTCTGGCCGGCGAAAGCGACGTGGTAGCCGGCCGCCTCGATCTCGGCACGCGGGAAGTTGTGGTCTTCGAGCTTCAGCTCCTGCAGACACAGCGCATCCGGTTGCGCCTCGGCCAGCCAGTCGAGCAGGTGCGGCAGGCGTACCTTCAGCGAATTGACATTCCAGCTGGCGATCTTCACTTGCTCAGGCCGCCGGAAGGTTTGCTGCCGGGCAATGCCGTCGCCGGGTAGCCGGCGAGGTCAAGCAGGTTGTTGTAGGAAGCTGCCTCGAAACCGCGCACCCGCTGGTTGCCGACTTTCAGCGAGGGAACGAAGACATCGCCGACCAGCGCCTTGAGTTCGGCGATTTCTTCGGCCTTTTGCACCATTTTTTCGGTGAACGGCACACCGCGCCCGTTCAGCAATTCGCGCGCCTGCTTGCACTCGGCGACGCAATCGGCAGAAGTGTACAGGAGCACCGGAAACGCCTCGGCCGCCCGCTTGACGGCAAACGGCAAGCCGTCGCCGGCACCATTGTCCTTCGCCTGGACGACGCCCTTCGGCTTGCCGGGCGGCGGCGAATCGGAAATGATCACCCGGCCGTTGGCATCGACCCAGCGATAGGTTTCAGCAAAGCCACTGGCGCAGGCCAGGGCCAGACAAAGCATGAGCAATCGACGCATGATCCCCTCCCGGAAAACGGCTTAAGCCGCAATCATACCGCTGTGGCGCAGCAGCGCATCGACGCTGGGCGCGCGACCGCGGAAGGACCGGAAGGACTCGATGGCCGGGCGGGAGCCGCCGACCGAGAGAATCTCGTCGAGAAAGCGCCGGCCAACGGCGGCATCGAACGGGTTGCCGGCCTCCTCGAAAGCGGCATAGACGTCGGCCGACAGCACCTCCGCCCACTTGTAACTGAAATAGCCGGCGCCGTAGCCGCCGCCGAAAATGTGCGAGAAGCTGTTCGGAAAGCGATGCCAGGCGGGCGGCAGCAAGACGGCGACTTCGCACCTTACCTCGTTCAGCAGGTCCATGACCGAGGTCGGTCCCGCCGGGTCGAATTCGCTGTGCAACAGCATGTCGAACAGCGAGAACTCGATCTGGCGCACCGCCATCATGCCGCTCTGGAAATTCTTCGCCGCCAGCATCTTGTCGAACAGGTCGCGCGGCAACGGCAGGCCACTATCGACGTGACCGGTCATGCCGGCGACCACCTGCCATTCCCAGCAGTAGTTTTCCATGAACTGCGACGGCAGTTCGACGGCATCCCACTCGACGCCGTGGATACCGGAGACCCCCAGTTCCTCGCCGCGGGTCAGCAGGTGGTGCAGGCCATGGCCGGCCTCGTGGAACAGCGTGATTACCTCGTCGTGGGTGAAGGTCGCCGGTTTGTCGCCGACCGGACGGGCAAAATTGCAGTTCAGATAGGCGATCGGCTTCTGGATGCCGCCGGCGATCCGACGGCGCGAGCGGGCTTCGTCCATCCAGGCGCCACCGCGCTTGGTTTCGCGGGCATAGAGATCGAGGTAGAACTGGCCGACCAGCTCGCCGGCCGGGGTTTCCAGCCGGTAGAAGCGGACATCCTCATGCCAGACCGGCGCCGTGTCCGGCTTCACCTTGACGTTGAACAGGCTCTCGATGACCTTGAACAAGCCGCCGAGCACTTTAGGCTCGGTGAAATACTGCTTCACTTCCTGTTCGGAGAAGGCATAGCGCTTTTGCAGCAGTTTTTCCGAGGCATAGGCGGC
>Ga0316605_10000389_pt1 | contig 32428 bp, 22 predicted proteins | sample OWC_soil_day20_n_FD_207666 | JGI IMG/M metagenome (GOLD analysis project Ga0316605, IMG submission 207666) | Wetland soil microbial communities from Old Woman Creek delta, Ohio, United States - OWC_soil_day20_noCT | ecosystem: Environmental > Terrestrial > Soil > Wetlands | place: USA: Ohio...
GTCGATTTCGTTCTGATTGCGGGAGACGTCTTTGACGGCGACTGGCTGGACTTCAACACCGGATTGTTTTTTTCGCATCAGCTGCGCCGTCTGGCCGATGCCAATATCCGTGCCTTCATTGTTCGTGGCAACCACGACGCCCTGAGCAAGATATCGAAGACCGTGCCCCTGCCAAAGAATGTGCACGTATTCAAGTCGACCAAGCCCGCCACAGTCATCTATCGCTACTACCTGTTCGATGGCAATGGCCCATTGAGCCACTTTCCGGTTATCCGCAACCTGCTGGGCATGTGCGCGATAGCCGACAAGGCGCGCTGTATCAACAAGGGTCGAGTGGTCACGCAGAAGGATTGCGACGCCATCGAGGCTGGCAGCCTGCTGGTACCTCAAGGCCTACGAACATCCCGCAAGAGTTGGGAGCCAGACAGCCTGAATTTTCAGCCAACCGCTAATGACTTGCCGTGGCAAGCACAGCTACGTGCTGACATCGCAGAAGACATGAACGTCAAAGCCGAATCGAACACCTGAAAAATGAATGATCTCGATCTAGCATTCGCGACCGTCCGGTTATGACCTACAAACGGTGAAACTCGTGAAGCAACGAGTACATGTAACGCTTGTGGACCCTGGATCGTCTCGACACGAGCTAAACGAACCCATTGGAATAGGCGTTTTGGCCTCGGCAATTAGACTCAAACTCGGTACGCAAGCCCGCGTGGGGCAATTCTTTGCGCCCATAAATGGTTGGCCGGATCGTGAGACCATGGGTTGCTCGGATATCTTGGGCATCTCAACCCCACTCGGCAGTCTGCATCGGCTCCAAGGCCTTGTGACCAGATGGAGAGCCATTCCGCCGGATCGACGTCCACTCCTGGTCTTCGGCGGTCTTATCGCCACCTTTGCGCCTGATGCGCTGCTCAAAGAGTTTCCGGAGGCCGTCCTCGTGATCGGCGAGGGCGAAGAGGCGCTCGTCCGACTTACGGAAGTTGTGGGATTGCACCCTGAAGTTCTCTGGCGCCAAGTGTTCGCGGAGGCCTCGATACCGAACCTCATGTACCAAGCCGGAGATCAGGTGATTCGCACGGTACGACGGAACATCAATCTGCGAGACGCGCCACCTCCTGACCGGCCTTTCTTGAATGAATTGCTGTTGCGAGGGGGAATAGTGCGCGCCGAGGCCTCGCGGGGTTGCTCCTATGGACGCTGTTCATTCTGCGCGATCCAGCACAAATACTGTGACGAGGCCGGGTGGCGAGACGTAAAAATCTCGCGCATCGTCCAGGAGCTGGGCGATCTTTCGCTGGCGGGAGCAAGACATCCGTACTTTACCGATGAGGACTTCATTGGAAACGATCCCCTCCGCGCTCTAGCGCTGGCGAGAGCCATCGAACGCGAAAAATCGCTTGGCAGGATCTCTTCCGAACTGACACTGTATGTGGACATGCGAGCAGCAAGTGTGTTGGCGCGCGGAAATGCGGGCCGTCCTTCGGGATTAGCGGTCCTAAAGGGGCTGCAAGCCGCGGGGCTACGCGAAGTATTCGTGGGGATTGAGTCGGGCGCGGTGGAACAAGTTCAGCGATATAAGAAACCGGCCACGACACAACGTAATCTTCAAGCATTGCACCGCTTGCGCGACCTCGGGCTGGAAGTGGACATAGGCTTTATTTTCTTCGACCCGGAAATGACCTTGGACGAGGCCGCCACCAACCTTGATTTTTTGCGCCATGCCGGGCTTTGGAATCACTATGCCCGCTTAACCAAGGAGGTTCGCCTTGAGGCTGGAACGCCGCTGGTCGAGCTCTATCGCCAGAAAGACCTTATCGCCGGACCGCTGGACGTCGACGAACTTACCTTTCCCTACCGCTGGCGGGATACTCGCGTCGAAGCCGTCCACAATACTTTCCGCGCATGGGAGCGCCTTGATGGGGGGCGCGTCTACGAGTTACAGGCAGCCAGCCGCGGAGAGGTGCCAAGCGAGAATTTGCGGCGAAGGCGGTGCGAGTTGCTAGGCCAGGTCCGCGCCGTGGAGCTCGACGTACTGCATTCCATTGTTGATTCAACTCAACAGAACAAGGATTCGGCGTCACTCGACTTGAGCCCCTTCACTCAGCGCCGTTCCGATCTCCTGGATTCCTGGCAATACTCTGAGCGCTCCAGGTGATACCGGTTTGAGGCGAAAACGCACAATCGAGAAGACGCAAGGCCGACGGCCGGTATGCGACGTCGGAAATGTTGGGGACCGCTAGCCACGGAATGGAGCTTCATAGGTGTTGAAACCTGCCGGACCGTAAAGCGAACAAGTCGGCCATGACCGATGCTGGGGATTGTAGGACGCTACGACTGCAATCTAGAGCGTCGCCGACGCTTGTTAGCACCGAGTAGCTAGGTGAGCGCTTCTGGCGTCAACGGACTTTCTTTGCTCTCACGTAGTTATCGAGCGCGACCAGGTCCTTTTTCTGGTTTCCCGTGCCAAGTTATTGGTGACCCACTCTTCAGTGGTGTATCGCCGCAAATGTCATTTGTACCAAGAAACGTTAGCCATGGACCTAGTGCGAGCAAATCTTCCTTGCACGCGAAGATTGGCATGCCCTCAGAACAGCGGATGCGGAGGATAGTCATGCGCCTTTTAACACTTGCTACGTGTTGACGGGTAAAATCACCAGCTACATTCTTCGATACGTCGCGACCTAGGCATCCAATGCAAAACACAACTGATGGCTAAGAAAAGACCTCAGCGCGTCCGAGACCCACTTCACAACATTATCGAGTTTGGATCGAGTGAGTTTGAACAGACGTTATGGAATGTTATCCAGACACGACCGTTCCAGCGTCTGCGCCGCGTTCGGCAACTTGGCTTTTCTGAACTGGTTTACCCTGGCGCAACTCACACGCGATTTGCGCATAGCATCGGCGTCTTCCATACGGCGCGTAGATTGATGAAAATCATCAACGACGCTGGCGGTGGAGTAACTCACAAACAAGACGTCGCTCTGGCCGCAGCGTTAGTTCATGATGTTGGACACGGCATGTTCAGCCACGCTTTCGAGGAAGTCGGCAGTGAGTTGAAGCTAAAAATGGCCAAGCACGAGCATGTCAGCGATATTTTGATTCGCAATGGTGAGATTCGCGAGGCGTTTAAGGCCGAACTAGGAAGTGGGTTTGCGGACGATGTTGCCGAGCTAATCAGTCGGCGCGGCCCGGTCGACCTTTACGATGCTGTAGTGTCGAGTCAGTTCGATGCTGATCGCCTGGATTATATGCAGCGCGACCGACTGATGACGGGCGTACAAAACAGCGGAATTGACTTCACGTGGCTGATCGACAACCTCGAGCTCGGTGAAGTCCCTGTTGGCTCAGACGATGAGCAAAGCGGGAGTGTACCGACCTTTGTGCTTGGGCCAAAAGCATTCCACGCTGCGGAAACTTATGTACTGTCTCTTTTTCACCTATACCCAACTGTCTACTTCCACAAAGCGACCCGAGGAGCCGAAAAGCTTTTTTCCACAATCATTTTGCGCATGTTCAGGTTGGTCCGCGATGGCCTTATAGCAAAAACAGGAGTTCCTGCTAATCATCCAATTGTTCTCTTCGCTCTCGATCCGGAAAATATCGAACGAGCGACTGCGCTTGATGATGCTGTTTTTTGGGGTTCGCTGCCGCTATTGGCAAACGCGGAAGATCCCTTGATAAACAGGTTCGCTGATCGCCTTTGGAATCGCAGGCTACTAAAATGCTTGGATGTATATCAACATATCGCCGCTCACCTAGGCGCGAAGCGCGGATCATCACCTGATGCGGTTCGGGATTCAAAAAATCGAATTGAACGGGCAACCGTCTCGGTCAAAGAGGCTATTGAAGATTGGCTATCGACAGACCGTTCTGACCCGCCTCGGCTGTTGATCGACTCGGCTGTCCGGGAACCTTACAAGCTATTCGATGAATCCAAGGGCGCTCTGAACCAGATCAGCATTCGCCGCAAAGGCAGTGGGATTTTTGATATGGCTGAGCTATCGCCGGTCGTGGCAGCACTAGAACCATTCCGATTGCTGCGCATCTACTATAGTGAAGATGATAAGGATGCGTTGAAATTCGCACTCAAAGTCATTGAAGAAAACGAAAATAAGGAGAGTGACCATGTCTGTTAAGCGCGAGCGCGAAAAAGTAGCCGAAATTGTGCGTGACGCGGGTGGGCAAATTGTTGGCCGGACACGGCTCCAAAAAATTGCTTACCTACTTGAACTAACCGGGCAAGGAGAAGGTTTTGATTTTGAGTATCGTCACTACGGCCCCTACAGCGAGTCGCTAACGGATGCTGTGCGCGTAGCCAGCGCCTTTGGGCTAATTGAAGAGGAGGAACACGTTGCCAAGTGGGGCGGCCATTATTCAATTTATATTGCCAAAGGGGGTGGCGACACGCGGCCTCAAAGCGCTCGCGCTGCGTTTGCAAAAGCAGCTGCACAAATTGGAGCGGTGGAATTGGAACTTGCTGCTACTGCTGCGTATCTCTTCGAGGTTGAACGTTGTTCTGACCCATGGGATGAAACCAGCAAACGGAAGCCCGACAAAATTGGTGGTGGGCATTTGGAGAAGGCCAAGGAAGCGTATCGGCAGCTGTCGTCACTAGACACCCCACGACCCCTCCCAAAAATTGCTTGAGTACGCCAAAGAGGGAACACAGAAGTAAACGGCGTTCCCTTCGTGTCGTCTCTCGGCAAGTATCTAATGGAACTGCCCAAACAATCGTTCTGCTGCATCTTCCAGCCGATCGATCTCATCCTGGGCGAAATGCTCCCAGTTAAGCGCCTTGAACAACCTGGATTCGATCAATACGTATGACCGTGGGTCCCGTTCAAGGACGCGCACAATCTCGTCCGCGTGGTACCAGGCCACCTGCGCCTGTAGCACGGTAGAAAGATGCGATCGCCAGTCGTTAATCGCCTGGAATTGCGGGTGCTCAACGAGTCGTTTGAATCCGCGCCAGAGCGGCGGATTCGTGCTGTGCTGGGGCAAGGGCGAGCGTACGTCGAACCGGCCCTGCCAGCGGACGAGGAGTCCCCGAATAACCGGATCGATTTCGGGATCATCTATCTGAGCCGCCAAGGTGCATAGCCCTTCGAACATCTCGTCCGTGCCTGCAAAGGCGTAGCGCGAGAGCATCGGAATAATGCGTCTGTCGATATACTTTCGCACCGGTTCGCTCTTTGACACATCGCACAGATACGGCATTAAGTCTTGCTCATGCCGGTCAAGATGTTCATAAAAACGCTCGCTGCTATCCAAGGCCCCCAGGCATGCCAGATACCTGGGAACGAAAATGCTCGCAAGATATCCTGTCATGAGCGCTTCCTGCCAGTGAACTGGTATACCAAAACTATTCGCCGCCGCGATAGCGGGCCTGATGCGCTCGCGTGGAGTGTCTGCCGTTCCCAAGTGGGTCATTCGTCGCTGGGCGACAACATGGCCGTTCCCGGTGAAGCTGATTAGCGGAAGGTACGTCTCTATCCCACGTTCGGGATCGTTAGCCGGGTCCGCCAGGCTGACCAGGTAGTCAAACTGCCCGGATGTCACTGCTCCAGTGAGCATCAGTGAGGCAGGCAGGTTCGATGGCGGCGATGTTCCCCGCAAAATGCCGACCATATCATCGTATGACAAACGTGCCGAAGCAGTTGTTGTAGGCGGGCGACTCGAAATCGGCTGACTAGAATTCGGCCGGGTCACCCGAGCACCATACCACTCGCCAATGACGCGATCTAACAACGCCTCGCCCCGGCACGGCGAAGCGGAGACCAATGTTCTCAGCCGTGAGGCGATCTCCTCATCGCTGGCGCCTATACGAGCACGCTCCTTCAAACATTTCATTGCGAGCCAGACGTGGTCAGTTCCGGCAAGCTGCTCCTCGATGAGGTCGGGGCGTCCACAAAGACGCAAGGAACGAAGCACCGCACTCTGCAGCAGGGGGACGGCCAGTTCATTGATGACCTGATCGGGAGCACTGACGTTCGCCGGAGATCCGTGCCGAATCAGTCGATTAAATAGCCATTCTGCCGCTGCGGTCCCGGACGGAAGGCCCTGCGGAGAAATTGCGTCGCTATTATTGGCGTCGAAAATGCCTTCAACAAAACCGACGAAGTCTTGATGCCCCTTGGCCAGGAAGCGTACCAGATCTAAGGCGCCAAACAGGAGAATGGAAACCATGGTCGCGTGGCAACCCAGATTCCGACTTTGATCGATGGCGAGAGGCGATCGTTCTGCCATAACAACTGGAACGATTCGCTCCAGTGCCATCTCGTAAGGCAACCGGCCGGCAGCGACGATTGCGGCGCGTCGTAGCTGCCAATGCTTGCTGTGGTCAATAGCAATGGCCGCTAGCCAATCAGCGACGTTGACGTCGCGCAAACGCGTGGCAAGAATGCACCGCCAGAGCTGAGTAGCCGGGGTCTCATGAGCTTGTGGTAACTCATCGGTCGAATTCGGTCCGGACGCCACGATGGCTGTTGCAATCGTGGCAAACAGTTCCTCCTTGCTCTCTTTGCTGTATTGCGTAATAAGTGCAGGCAACGCTGTATGCGAACGTCTCTGTGAGAGGGCTAGGGCAGCATGTTTTCGAACTAGAGGATGAGTATGACTGAGAGCTCGAATAAGCATTTCAGTGGCTGAAGACTCGCCCAATTCGCCCAACTTCACGAGGGCGGGGACAAGAATGGGCAAGGACTTATTGTCCGGGGAATTCAACTGCTCTTCGAGAAGCGGGATGGCATCTGGAAAAGGATGTTGAACCGCTATCGTGAGAAACCAGAAATTCCAGGCCGCCAACTGCTTCGGATCCGATTCGAGCAGTCTCAAACGTCTGTAAAGTGCTCCCATATCGGCGCCCAAGGCTGCCAGGATCGAGCAAGCGGTCAATCGACTCTGTAAGTTATCGGTCGCGTCGAGAACTTTTATCTCATATTGGCGCTGATCGCAAAGCGACGGAACAAGTGCTGGTAGCAGAAGAACGAGCGCGCGAACAGAGTCGGTCCTGTTCATCAGCGGCTCACAAATCTGCAAGAGAGATGGTTCAGCAAGAAACACTAGAACCCTGATTGCATTCTCCAGCACCCTCTGTTCATCCGTATCCCGAACGATTTCGACGCAGAACCGACGCAATTCGGCACGTTTTGACCATACAAATTTCGTAAGCGGTCCCAGCAAGGCCGAACGCCAGACGACCATTTCTGCGGTCCGGACCGGCGGCATGGCAGCAAGAAACTCCACAACCTGATCCTTGGTCCCTATCTGCAGGGCCCATTGAGTCAGGGCTGGTGATCGCTGAGAATCGGGGTCTTCGACGTCCGAGGCAAGGAACCTAAGGGCAACTCCTAAAGCGTCTCGATGTTGAGCCCGCAAAAGAATCCGCACTAGTTGACGTTTGACTTCACGTGACTGGAAATTAAAGAAGTCGATTGTGCGCGGTTCAACTACTGCACCTTTGCGCATAATTGCCACCGAAAGCAAACCAATTGCTGATTCTTTCTGCTCCTGGCTAGATGCCTTCTCCACGATAAGAACCGTGAGATCATGTAGGCACCGTGCGTCGAACTCGAGTATCGCCTCGGTCACGGCAGACGCCCATTGATAATGGGAAAAATAGCGCGCCGGTTGTTCCGTGATCAGTCGGAGAAGATCGTCGACCTCTGAAGCTCCGTCTAGTTGCCGCAACAAGTGGAGCAATAGGTAGCTTTCCTCTATGAACCCGTCCTGAGCCATAACCTCTACCAGCTCATGCGCAGACACGAGCTTGTGGCGCACCACATACGCAGAAAGCGCACCCCAGTGTTTGCCCTGGAGAAAGACGTCGCGAGCCCGCGTCTTGGCATCATCGACGCTACCGGCATGTTCCATATGGTATATCTCGGCCGTCACCAAGCCTCTTGCACCGTATGAGACCGCGAGCGCTTGATGAGCCGATCGCCGAACGCCTACGGCTACTAAGCTTTCCAACCCAGCACGTACCGTCTCGTGCATCTCGAATGATTCCGCAGCTTGCCTGCACAGCAATCCCTGCGTTACCAATTCTCGAATGGCAGCTCCAACATTGTCTGTCGGAAAGACCTCTTCAGCCTCATGCCGCCTAAACGGCAAGGCAAAACATACGAGCTTCTCGGCGGCACTCCTGGCACTATCACTTATTCGTGCAAAGCGGGACTGTTCTGCGTGGGCGAGAATATCCTCTGGCGGCTTGGCTGCAATTTCTGCCATCTCTTGGACAGAGGATGCCAGTGCCAGCGATTGTGCAAGCTTTGCTAACAAACCTGTCGCTCGCCCTGCCGTCACTTGATGATAGATATCCCAAAGCTTCGCGCGGTCCAGATTGGCATGGTGGCACGATGTCAGCCCTGCAAATTCATCGAAGGTGAAGCCGGGGATATCGAGTCGCTCAACTCCGTACTTGTTTCTATCCAATGAGGACAATTCACGTAATGTGCTCTCCTGCCCAAAAATGGCTACTCGGCATGCGGACGACGATAATGCCCGAATGAAGGTAGCCAAATCACGAGAGAAGGCCGTGCTACATGTGCCCTCCACCATATCGATTAGGAAGAGCACTTCACAGGGAATTCTTGAATACGCTTGCGCGAGACTCTCATACACCGCTTCGTCCGGCGGCCCCTCTTGGACGGCAAGTGAAAACGGCTCACCGATCTTATAACGGCGAAGGTGAAATGCCACGCCGGCGAGAACGTCACGCAGCGTGATGGCAGGACGCACTTCGGCGTAGTAGACCAAACGATCTGGATCGTTGATTTCCGATGCCCGTGCGACCGCACCTGCAAGGGTCGTTTTCCCCGATCCGGAAATTCCAACCGCTTCAATCGCCTTGCCGCTCCACTGAGTTGTGAAGCGCTCAATCAGATCTCGTCGCCCCACATGATCAAGAGCGAGTTGCGGCGCGTCCTTTATGGGAATCATGTGCGGCCACACCGTGCGCAACTCGATCTCGAGTTCCTCATGGACGAATTTTCGCCCTGGCTGTTTAGAGATGTCGTTGATAAAGCCAAGCAGGTTCCTGAAGAGCGTGTTCTCGATCACTTCACGCTGGAGTCCGTATCGCTGTTCTAAACGGCTATGGACTCGTTTCGCCACTTCCAACTCGGTGCCATAGAGCGGCTGGATCTCTATCCTCGGAAGGACATCAGGTAAGCAATTGTGTAAGTCCTCAAGTTTGGCGATATACCTTGTCAGGACTTCAGGTGCAGCCCCTTCCAGATTCGCGAGATCCTGAAAGGCGGCAACTAGCCTTGATCTCGCCTGTGAAGGATCTATCAGCAGATCCGCTGGCACCCTCCAACGCATCAGCTTTTCACGGAACGCTACTGTCCTCTTGACTTGGGACAAAGCATCGTTTCGCGCAAGGCCGTGTAGAGCGCGCCAATATGCCTCTGTGGCGCTATTGGGCGCGTTGATGCCTGCACTAATGAGCCCCGTTACAACGCTATCGACCTCGTCACCGAGAATCCAGAGTTGTGTGTGGTTGTTACCGGTGAGGTGCCTAATCGTATTTGGCAATAGCTCGCCGACGGCCAAGGACAACGACCATGGGGTGGGGTTCAGAGTGCCTGCAATGTCTTCCGTTGGTTTCTTGATTTGGATGTATTGGCGCTGCTCTGTCCCATTGTCCGTCCAGGATAGATCGAGATCATCCTTCCCCTCCGGCCGCGCCGAAGCCGATTGACCGCGGCTGTCGAAGTGGTCGAACAGCCTATCTAGGATGACGATCGCCTGATAGTCGAATCCTTTAATTGCGCTAATTCCGCCCGACATTCCGTTGTGTCGTCCTATATGCGAATGCTTGTCGCGACTCCGACACTTGAGCCTTCACGTGCCGATTCCGGAGTTCATCTTTGTGGGTCTGATCTTAATGGTACTTACTTAGCCGAATCTGCGCCAAATTTTCGTAACAATGAATTGAAACAATCAAGGAAGCTGGCATCCAGGCAAACTGAGGGGCCGACGCAAACCGCAGCCCATGTGGTCGCCAGCCGAGATGCACCATACCCGCAAAACTGAAGAGGCTCAACATCGTCAGATCACCAGACATGCAAGTCTGCACCATACCTCCGATTGTCTGGTGCCGGCCACATTGCTGACGTAGATTTCCGTATAAACGAAGGCCAGCAATGGCCGATCAGCACTCACTCAGTTCGCGCACTACACGACCGCTCCGCTCAGTTATCGGGCAGAAGAAGTATCTGGCCACGGCAGCCACGGGCAGGCAACCGGCATAGGTCGAAACCAAAGAGGAGTCTGTATCCCGGTCGCCTCCAAATATAAAAACCTGCGGTGTCGTCCAATAGAATCGTTTCCTATTTTGGTTTATTCCCAGCCGCTTCAGGTTCGTTCGCAAGAACGCTAACACCACGGCATTCGGTCAAGCCATCCGGCAGATAATCCGGCCTCACTGGCGAGAACACCTCGATGGCGATCGAGTCTTCAATCGTTTGCGCACCGTGTTCGACGTTCATCGGGACATTCCATGAGTCTCCGGGACGAACGTCGAAAGTCTCTCCGCAGATGGTCAGTCGCAGGTGACCCTTGACCAGATAACCGGTCTGTTCGTATGGGTGTGCATGAAAGGGCAAATCACGTCCCTTGGCGAGAACGAACTCGGCCATCAGCGTATTTTCACCATAGGCGAGAGTCTTCCGCAGGATGCCGGGCAGCGCTTCGATGTAGCCTTCTTCATTCTGGCGAGCAAACATGGTTTCTCCGAGAACAACGTTTCGTATTTCGATCGCCGATTCGCAAGCTGTCAGCAAAACCGTACCCGCTATCGCGATACATTTCGTAAATCCGCAGGTGGCTGCGTGAGCCTGTAAAAACGGATTTGCTCTGCCGGAGGTAATCCTGGATGGGACGGTTCACCGATGAATCGCAGAGATCGACTGCCTTCCCAGGGCGCGAAAACACCCCTGGCCTGAGAGGACATAGGATAGTAGAAGTTGACGACCAATGACAAACCGTAACGCTGCTCCCATGGCGTCTGGGTCAGCGGATTATCTTGGCCGCGCAGGGCGACACGGCTGCCTCCAAGGGCGTATTGCCAACGCGCGACATCTTTCGGACAAAGGAATTCTTTCGAATAGGGCGAGCGTCGCGAAACCGCCGGATTGAACTGACCTGGCTTAAAAATCACGCCAGAAACGCCACGGCCATATTGTCGTGACGCACTTGCCGAGATTTCGCCCAATCGCACACGATTCATCACTCCCCAGGCGATGCCCTGGTAAATACGCTTGTCGTCCGCGAATCCGGTAGAACTTGCTTCGGCATAGACCAGTCGAGCCAGCAGTTCTTCGTCGGCAGGGTGAATCTTGTCCATCGCGGATCGCGTCGTCTGACCCGGTGCTCGCTGCAAGCACTGCGGCAGATCAGCTGCCAACACCCTTGTGGCCAGCATCAAGCTTGCTACCAGCCAAATTAGACAGGATTTTGGCCGCATCAAAATTCGCTGAACCGCTTGATCTGCCGACGATCACGCTTGCTCGGGCGGCCTTTGATATCCGCCCCAGGCGTCGGCGCCAGGCGCTGCAGTTCAGCCAGTTTGGCGCGGGATTCGATACTTTCAGGCGTTTCTTCGTAGAGCGAGCGCGCTTCCGGCGCCGGGCGGCGTTGGTCGTTGAGCCCACGCACAATCACCGTCCATTTTTCGTAGGTGTTGATTTCGAGCGTATCGCCAACGACGATTTCCTTGGCTGGTTTGACCTGCACGCCATTGACCTTGACCTTGCCGCCGTCGATAGCATCGGAGGCCAGACTACGGGTTTTGAAGAAGCGCGCCGCCCACAACCATTTATCGATGCGCATGCGGGTGGCCGGATCACTCATGGAACAAGGATTCTGATGCTATTCCGGTACGGCAACAGAAAGCTTGGTCTGGAGACGCGCCAATCCATCTTTGACCTTCGCCGCCAGCTTTTCCGTTTCGGGTTCGGCCAAAACGTTTTCTGTCGTCCATTCGCAAAATGCCGCCATCAGCGAAGCGCGCTCGGCAGTCAGTTTTGAATCGGCCAGGCCGGATTCGATGATGGGAATGAGCGCGGCAGCAGCGCGCAGGCGGTTGAGTTCAGGCGTGGGGGAAGGAATCTGCTTTGGCATGGCGCCATTGTAATGGATGCCATGCTTGTTTCAGTCTGGTACCCGCTTACTGCCCATCTTCAAAATTTCCGCACCACAAACTTTTTCCGGATAGAAGTGGGTCACTTCTGTATCTTGGTCTTCGTGTGGCGCTATGCCGCATCACTTTTCAGGAGACCAACATGCAACAGACTTTTCTGACCACCGAGCAGCTTTCTGCCCGGATTCATTACGACCCCCGCACCATTCGCGACCAGTTGAAAGATAGCGTCCTGCTCGAAGGCGTGCATTACGTCCGCCCCTTTGGCCGGCGCAAATTGTTGTTCATCTGGGAGACCATCGAGCGCGACATCCTGGCTTGTGCCCAGGAAGTGGCGATGGGCATCCCGATGGCCAATGGAGGGGTTTGCCATGGCTAGTATCCGCAGCAACAACGGCAAGTTGTTCTGGGATTTTCGATACCGTGGCGTGCGTTGCCGGGAATACACCCTGCTCGACGATGCCCCGGACAACCGTCGCAAGATGGCGAAAGTCCTCAGGAAGATCGAAGCCGATATCGAGGCCGGATGCTTCGACTATCGCCAAACCTTCCCGAACAGCAAGAACGCCGATAAGTTCGATGCGGCGCCGTTACCGAAAGCGCCGGCTATTGCCCCGGTCGAACGGCCGCTGCCGGTGGTGCAGGTCGGCCCTCTCTTCAAGAACTTCGCCGAAATCTGGTTTGGCGAGATGTCCGTCAGCTGGCGCCGGACTTATATCCGCACCGTGCGTCAGACGCTGGACAAACACCTGCTGCCAGCCTTTGGAGAAAAAGGGGTCGGCAGCATTCGTCGAGAAGATATCCTTGGTTTTCGGTCACAACTCGCCAAAGTACGAGGCCGCAAGCAAGGTACCTTACTTTCACCGCGTCGGATCAATGCAGTAACGCTTGTCCTCAAACAGGTGCTCAATGAAGCCGCCGACCGCTTTGACTTTAACACGCCTTCGCTACGGATCAAGCCCCTCAAGATCAAGCGCTCGGATGTCCATCCCTTCAGCCTGGAAGAAGTCCGCCAAATTGTGGACAACGTTCGGGTCGATTTCCGCAATTACTATACGGTGCGGTTTTTCACGGGCATGCGAACCGGCGAAATCGACGGCCTCAAATGGAAATATGTCGACTTCCATCGCCGTCTGATTCTGGTGCGCGAAAGCCGGGTGGGCGGCGAACAGGAAGCGGATGCCAAGACCAGCCAGAGCCTGCGCGATATCCAGATGTCCGAGCCGGTATATCAGGCTCTCAAATCCCAACATATCGCCACCGGCAAGCTGAGCGAATTCGTCTTCTGCAACCGGGATGGAAATCCGCTCGATGCCAACAATATCACCAAACGGGTGTGGTATCCCCTGCTCCGGCATTTGGGAATGGAAATGCGCAATCCCTATCAGACGCGCCATACCGCTGCCACGCTGTGGCTGGCCGCCGGAGAAAACCCCGAGTGGATCGCCCGCCAGATGGGCCACGCCACCACGGAAATGCTTTTCAAGGTCTATTCCCGCTATGTGCCGAATCTGACCCGGCGCGACGGTTCGGCCTTCGAACTGCTCCTCCAGCAATCCAGCAGCGCCCCTGTGCGCCACAGCTTCGTTGCCGCCAATGAAGTCCTCGTCAAGAACATCACCTCTATTGAAGGAAATCATCATGCTTGAAATGACTACCCATATCCCCGCTACCCTTTCGGCGCTTTCCACTTATTGCCGCCTGCCGAATCTGTTTCGTGTCACCGCTCTTCGCCGCGAGCCTCAAGTGAAGGGCACCCTTGTGACCGCGCATCTTTACCATGCTTCGGCCGCGCTGACGGTACGCTGGAAGTGCTGGTTTCCGGATAGCCGTCTGGTCGAAGGCTCTCTGGTGCGGGTACTCTGGAAACGTTTTCCTGACAGCCTTGAGGGCATTATCGATATTAGCCGGCTGGTGGTCCTCGAACTTCCGGAGCGCGACGAGAATCTGTTCCTGACCGTGCCTTCGGACTGGGTGGCTGACCGGACGCTGATCGCGCGTGCTGTCCGGCTCTGGGATGAACTGCCTGCGGTGATGCAGGAAGCGTTCAATGTCCTGTTCTGGGAGAGTGGTCGGTTTTACCGCTACTGTCAGGCGCCGAGTTCGATGCGCGGGCATCACGATACAGTCTCCGGCAACCTGCGCCACAGCGTCGATACTGCCGAAGCGGCCTTGAGTCTTTCTTCACTGGCCGATGGGGTGCATCTCGGGGTGCTGACACTGGCGGCCCTGTTGCACGATGCCGGCAAGGCTGATGAATACCGGCTTTCCACCTCCGGCAAATGGCAACTGACGAACCGGGGCAATCTGCTCGGTCACAAGATCACCATTGTTGAATGGCTGGCCGTGGCGCGCGAGAAGATGCGGCAGGGTTTTCCGGAAAACCAGTATCTGTCTTTGCAGCATGCACTGACGGCAGTGCAGGGTTCATCATCCTGGGGTGGATTGCGCCAGGCAATGACGCCGGAAGCCAATATTCTGGCAGCGGTTGATCGCGCTTCCGGCCAGGGTGATCTGATGGCGCGGCATCAATCGGCGGAAGGGGGCTGGGGTTATGCCCACCCGCATTTGAAATGCAAGCCGTTCAGTGTGGAAGCTTTGGGCAGGAACCGGATGCGGGGACTGGAGGCGTTGCAGGCGCGGATTGAGGCTCGGAAAAATGGATCTGAACCGGCCGATCATCAGGCTTCAACTGCAAAGGGGCAGCGCCGGACATTGAGCTTCTAAGCGTTCCAACGTCAGAAGACAGGCCGGAGGGCGCAAGCTCTCTGGCTTTTTGGTGTTGTTTTGCACGCCGGAATTCCGGTTTGACGGCGTAAAGTTGCTTTCTTCCTGCCTTCGGCTCTTTAGAATAGGGCAATTATTGCAGGAGATGATTTTTCCAACCCGAAAGGAGACTCTGCACCATGAACAAATCCGAACTGATCGATGCCATTGCCGCTGGTGCTGAAATTACCAAGGCTGCTGCCGCCAAAGCGCTGGATACTGCTGTTCAAACCATTGTCGCCACGGTGGCCAAGGGCGATGCGGTTACCCTGGTTGGCTTCGGCACTTTCAAGTCTGCAGCCCGCGCCGCGCGTGAAGGTCGTAATCCGCAAACCGGCAAGGCTTTGAAGATTGCTGCGACCACTGTACCCAAGTTCACCGCTGGCGCGACCTTCAAGGAAGCCGTGGCCAACAAGGGCAAGAAGAAAAAAGCCAAATAAGGCCTTTCCCTTGCAGGCTGTCCGTAGCCCCCTCGGACAGCCTGCTTGAGGTGGAAACTTCCAATCAAAGTATCAGGGAATCGTGTGCCACGCTGACGAAGCCTTCTCCTCGCGCGCCTCAATTTCTTCAGTGGGATGCGTCGGATGTTCTGGCACGCAAATGTCACGTTCTCGAATTGCACAAATGCCAGTTTGCAGTCGATTCGAGCGACCATCACATACCCAGCCATTAACGGACATCTGGGCAGTTTCTACTGACTGAGATCGCCCTACTTCAACTGGCCCAAAATATGGCTATCGCACATTTCTGACTGCCTAAGCGGTCTTTAGTATTCCTGAGGCGATCGCGCGGATTTCGATTTCTCCCGTCCATTCCCCCCATTTTTGAGTGAGGATTATGGGTGTTCTTTTTCAAAAAAAAGGATTATATATAGGTCGCTCTTTTTTTGGAGGAATTCATGAGCGACACGAATATGCCATACGATAATTCAGGCAAGAGCCATCACAATCAGCAGCCTGCTAGAACTCCAATTAATGAAATTCAACTTTTTGTCGGCGATTCATTCCGAGTTGACGAGTGCGATTTTGGAACTAACGGGCCTTTTGATCGCCCTGCTTGGCGAGATTTGGGCATATTTTTCGATGCGGTCACAAGAATTGCAGCGTTATCTTTCAATACCGACCTAAGCGAAATTGAAAATACTCGCCGTCTTTTTCGAGAAGAAAAGGGCGAAGTTGTTGCCGGCGCTGCAATTGCCATTGCAAATGGAAAAAGCCAGATGCAGATTGATGAACTGCGCGCCATGGTGGAATTGCTACTCATGATTATGCGTAGGCCATATGACATCAATCAGTCTGACATTATCCTAGATGACGATGCGTCATCTGCCGTTGCCTCAGTTGCCCAGGAATTTCTGCAGGTTTATGGAGGGAAAATTATTGCACAACCAATTCGGATCGAAATGCCATCGACAAATTCCGAGCCCTTGATTTTCAAAGGCAAACTTGCTCCAAAGCCAAAAAAACCAGTCTTTGCTTCGCCAAATCCAATCGTCATCTCTGGGGTTTTGGATGCGCTATTTCGTTCAGAACGGAAAATTTTGCTCTGGCATCAAAAAGAGAATTCGAAGGCGGCAAAAATTGCGGCCCGCATCGACATTGAGCGAGATTGGAAAAAACTGATCTCAATTTTCGATCCGCCTCTGGAAGCTGAATTTGTTTTCTACGAAATGATTACGCCGGCGTTCCGGATTGAATTGCGGTTGGATGAGATTCGAATCGATGGCAAGCCGTTCGAATTGCGACCATCGATTTGAAATGAACCTGTTCATGATGCCCATGGCAACGGCAGAAACTTAATATTCCAGACGCCGCCCACATCTTCTTTTTAAGGAGAATACAAGTTTTGCGAAATCTCGCTGCGTTTGCCCGTGGATTCTCGTGGCCGTTGACCACCCAAAATCATGCACATGAACAGGGCAAAGCAATCACGCATGCGCATGACTTTCCGGCTCGACGGAAAGACGCAGCCCGACCGTCTTCAAGACAGCGAGCAAGGTTTTCAGGGTTGGATTGCCTTTAGGTGACAGTGTGCGGTAGAGAGATTCACGGCTGATGCCGGCTTCTGCGGCTACTGCGCCAAGTCCGCCGTAGGCTTCGGCCACAGTGCGTAGCGCAAGCAGACCTGCTGCTCGATCATTGGGGTTATCGAGTGATTCCATCGCTGCTTTTAGATATTCAACTGCCAACTCACGATCAGCCCGCAGTTCAGCGACTTCCGCCTCGTGGTGAGATACGGTGTATTTGATTTTACTCATGCTTGTCTCCGTTTCCATTCTGACCACAATTCTTTAGCGCGCTTGATGTCTGCCGTCTGGCTAGCTTTGTCGCCACCACACAGCAGCAGCACAATGCTTTTTCCATGTCGTCCGCAATACACACGATACCCGGCACCCACGTGCACGCGCATCTCGATGACCCCCTCACCAACCGGATCGCAGTCACCAAAATTACCCGCTTGTATTTGGCGTAAGCGAACACGAATACGAGCCTGGGCGACCTTATCACGCAGGCCGTTCAACCATTCAGAAAATGGTTCTCGTCCATCGAGGCGACGGTAGCGTAAAAGTTCAATCATGTGATGATTGTAGCTTATAAGCTACTACAAAAAAATGTATTCTTTTTTACTCCCGCTAGAGCAACAGCCTTGCTCCACCTGGAACCATCTCTTCCTGTCGATTTCTGATTCTGCAGGACCTTTAAATGCAAAATTTAGCATTGCCCCTTGATCTCAAAAAATCGCTATCCATCGCCAATGCCCAGGCCATCAAAACAATCACCAGCATGACGCGGCTCCGGATCGGAATAGCCTGATTTCTTTTGAAGAGTATGGAGCAGCGCTGATTGATGGTCATCATGCCATCTTCAACGACGGCGGCGTCAACCTTCACTGGCTTTGTATATCCTTCGAGCTTGTCTGGTGGGATAATTTCCATGCCGTGCTCGGCCGCCCACTTTTCAAGTTGCTCATTAACCTTAAAACCCGTGACGTTGTAGAGTTCCTGGGGGACTTGCAGCAGGTCAAAGGCCTCGCGCACAAGCGCAAAATCCTGTTTGCGCCAGAGAAGAATTTGCCGCGTCGGACCAAGTATTTCGCTAAGTCTCGAAACACGGGTTACATTTTCTGCAAGAGGAAAATTCGCTGATAACTCCGCCTGTCTTTCTTTTGCAAAATTCAGTAAGTCGTTCCAGCCTGATTCAGGAACTTCACTCAGCATGGTTCGGAACGCCTCAAGCCTCGTCAGTTTTTGTCTTTCGTCTTGAGTTTTACCCTTCAGCGCAATATTGCAAAGTGCATCAATGACCGGCTCTACCTGAACCGGGTCAAGACCAAGCCCAAGCGCAGCAGACCGGGGTAATGCTCCCCGCGTGACCAGCCTGATCAATCTGATAACATCAGCCATATCAGGAATGCGTGCGGGCTGAACAAAGACGCTTGCAGCAAATTGCTTAGCATCTGGCATATTATCCAGTATTAGCATCCCATCTGAAGCACGTCGGAGTTTTTCCTTAACGACCGGGACATTGAAATTATCTGCCCAACGATCCATGAAATTGACGTAGCTTTTCATGGCCGTTCGAGTTCCAGCGTGCCCCATCAGCCGGGCAAGCGCCCAAGGACCGCGACGACTGAGGCTACAGGTTCCTAATAGGCACTGCATGAAGTCGTCTGCCTGAAGGCGTCGCTCCCCTAAAGCCAGCGATACTGCTGCATCCAGTTTTGCTCCATACAACACTTCTGCGGCACGCATCGCGAAGGTATGCCGACAGTCGTATAGAACCGTCGCCGGATTTTTTGTTTCCATTTTGAGCGCACTGCTGACCGCTCGTGCAATTTGCTGCGACAGCCAACGGTCGCTAACAATTTTGCCTAGCAGCGGTGCCTTGATGTCTGCACCAGATTCCGCTTCAGACCTGGTCAGCACCTGCGCGATCAATGCCTTTTCGTCATCTGTTAAGTTGTAGAGCAGCGGAACGAGGCGGCGCGAAGCCGCGCGTTTCAATTTCCGATATTTGTTGTTATTGACAATGACATGCATTCTTGTACCAAGGACAAGTTCTTCCCTCGCCAGCATCCAGGCCTCGTTGGGGCGAAGTCCGAAACGATATACGAGAAGAAGAAGCATGCGGGCAGGCAATACTAAATCCTGTGCAAGACTTGCCTGTAAGCGTAAATGCGCCTTCTGATACTCATCTTCAAGAACAATCCCAGGCCGTCCTAATTCAATTTGCTCGCCAATTGTCAGTTCAGCCCAGTTGATATCTTCCAGCGCATAGGCTTTGCTGGCAAAGCGATGAAAGCTTTTCAGCCGATTCGCAATGTAGCGTCGATCGAGTTGTTGGCCAGCTTCGAGGACTTCTTCGTATTTTTCGATAAGTTCATCGCCATCGGCCTGCTCAATATCAAAGTTCCACATCACTGCCTCAAAGGCGCGGGTAAGCGCAGAAAGATAGCGATCGGCCGATGAAACTTTGTTAATCCTGGCCAAGATATTCACCGTCCAGGCACCCAATGCGTACATTGCTGTGCTGACTTTACCTCGGTGAGTTTCCAGATTCTGAAGCGCCTCTGTTACCAGATCCCGCCGACGTTTTGTGTTTTGACTACAAGCCTTCTTCAATATCGGCCTAAGGTCATGAAGGAGTTTCCGGGCATTAGTACGGAGTTGTTGCTCCTCTCCGGAAAAAGCAGTCAGGTTGATGTCGACATCCAGACTGCATTCATCCTGATGCTCATCACTGCCTGAGCACTGGATCGCGCGACCGGTTTCCACTCTAACCCAGTCCGCCCACCCAAGCGGAAAAGAAGAAAGACGACCCGAAAGATAACCCGCAAGAATTCCGGGGCGAGTGCATTTGTTGTGCTGATCAATTTTTTCGGCAAGGCGCTTGATGACTTGCTTTACATCACTTTTTAGCGGAATTGAGATCGCATTAAAAATAGGGTGAAGTATTTCAGGGATATCTGACTGTAGACGTCGCTCGGAACTGCCGGCATTTTCCAGCTTGATAAACGACAGCCATGCCGCCACATGAGGAGAAATGCCAATTCGGAATGCGGCGTCCTCATACTCTCGTGAAACACCGGTGTCGCCCACCTCTTTTTCAGGCACCCCGCCGCGTGGCAGTCGCTCCAGGTAAGCGCGCTGTTTTAGCACCGTAACCCGATAGCCGCAGCCGGAAAGAATGTCGCATAGTAGTCGTTCTTCCGCAACGGATGATTCCAATGCCAAACCTAGAACAGCTAGCCAAGCCTTGAGAAAGGCCCCCGTTTTACCCGATACCTTGGAACGAAGTCGGCCAAATTCATCACGCGCTTTATCCAACTCAAGCTCAACACCAATGGCGTCCGCTGTAAAAAATGGAGCGTCCGACTGCTCAAGCCAATAATGCTTGTGCCGCCGAACCATTTTTCCTTCTTTTTTCCAGATGGCTTCAATTTGCTGTAGCAGCACGCGATATCTCAAGCCTGAAGAGGGATGCGGTCGGCCGCTGCTTGTAAAAAGAAGTTTTCGGGACAACGAATCAATTTCATCCGGAGAAAGTTGATCGAGCGTTTTCCCATTCAGGAATAACGCTACAGTCACACGAGCATCCTTGATCACCTCGATTAGCCTTTTCCGCCGCTCGCTATCACGCAGTTTTTCACCGAATAGGCGAGGCACAGAGGCCGAGCCAGTAGTGCCTGAATTTTCTGAAACATGGGAGATACTTGGTCGCCCAGTCAACACTGGAGGATCTAGATAGCGCAGATGCAAAGATTCAAGAAATGCTTCCAAATGTTGGCGCGCAACTTTCATATCGCGCTCCCACACTCTTGGAGATTCGTCACCGTAGCTTGGTGTTCCGGCATCGACGTGAGACATTAGTCCATCAATGATTTCAGCGTCAAAATTGGCGCAGTGCAGATATTGAGAATAACAATGTCTGAAAACGTAGGCTGGCAATCCACTGCCTGGCAAGAGATTGCGATCCAGGTAGGTCTTGGTCACGGAAGTCCACTCAAGGGGCGACAAATCACTTTCCCTAAGCAAAAAGAACAAGGGCAGCGCGGCTGGCACTTCTCCACGAGCCATTGATTCGATTTGTCCCGAAAGAATCGGGTTTGTGTCGCGAAGGTGACGCGCAAGATCAAGAAGATAAGATTGAAATTCGCGCAGAATCGCGCAAACCCAATGTGGAATTGGCACAATTCGCGTGTGGCGCAAAACGCCGCTATCTTTTTCCACCAGAAATACAAACCCCTTCTTTAGATCGAAATATCGCAGGCACTCGAACGGGTCCATGCCTGGCCTTGCACCAGTCGCGGCAAACAGAACCATCAGAACGCTGATGATATATGCATTATGTGATTCAACAAGGCTTTCTGTTTTGATCTGGTTTTCAAGGTTCAGCTGACTTTTTTCAATTTCGTATTTAAACAACTCAGCGTTGGGTTTCAGGCGGCTGCCAAGTGCGTTCGCATTCGGTTTTGTCCCTGCATCAAGTTCAAATCCAATCGAGGCATACATTGCACTGACCTGCGCTGAGTCCCAGGACGGGTAAGCACAGGCGCCAGGAAGCCCGGAATTTGGGTGCGCGGTTGCTAAACGAACGGCGACATGATCATTAACCTTATTCATCAGGGCGACAGGAAGCCATGAGCCAAGCATGCCTTGAGTTACCCGCCCAAATCCTTCTCGCTCAGCGATTCTGGCAAACTGAGCAGATACTTTTTCGCTGTCTGCCGGCCAAAACTGGCCGACATCCTTGGGAGCCCACTTGATGACATTCTTTGCAACGTATTGGAGAACAACGTTCACATTTTTCGGCAAAATCAAATGATGCCAAGTAGCAAGTGATGCAATTGATCGCTCGGCGTCATGATCCTTGGCAGCCCATCCATTCGGCCGACGTGGCGGAAGACGGTGCAAAAAAGACAGGGTGCTATCCAGCCTCCACGATTCTTTCGTCTCATCTTCTATCTGTGCGCCCTGCGTCATAACTAGCGACTGGGCGGTAGCCAATGCAATCCAGCACTGTGCTGCCAGGCTGGCTTCGAGGGCATTACGATATGCGAGTGCTTTTTCGATCCAGTCTGATAGCCTGGAAAATTCATCCGGAGTTATTCGGTTCCAAGACCAGATTAGATGCTGGGCATCCTCGCGGCTGGCAAAAAGAACTGACTTTGACGAAAACTGTTGTTGAAGCGGAGAAAAATTTTCGTCGATTTGAGTACAGGCAACATCATCATTCCCCTCGCCATCGTCAGGAAATAAATCGATACCATTAATCCCCTCTTCATCGCGGCCAGCAAACCAAGTTTGAAGAGGAAAAAAGTTTGATTGTCTTTGCGGTAACGCAGCAATCAGCTGGTTTGGAATTGTTGCATTCCCCACCTCACCAAGATTTTCCAGTTTTTCAACATGGTTAACAACATCAATGATGGCTTTGAGAAAACCTTGCAATGGCGGCGAGAGGATTGACCTTGATGACAAAAGCAGTTCTGCTCTGTATGAAAAATCATCATCAAGCCGGACAAATCCCTGAGATTGGATTGGAAAAGACAAATCGACAAACAGGTTGGTGCGTTCTAGCTGAATTGCATTCCCTGCTTCACGAAAAAATTGCGCAACGAGTCGGAGATTTTGTTCAGCAAGGACCCCTCGCTTTCCTAGACGGAATGCATGCACAAATAGCCAAAGCCGGGCTCTTGAAAAAAAGGCTCTTGCTGCAGACGAGGTGCAATCACTCGGGGGCAGTTGCTCGGCAGCCAACGCAATTAGAAAATCACTGCGAAGGCTTTTCCTAAACTGTTGGGTTGGGGACAGACCTGAGCTAAGCGGAGGATAACTTTTGAAAATACTGGAGGAGTCTGGTTCGGCCAAGGCTTTGCTCAAGCAAAGCAGAATATTTGCTGCATCACTCTCGGTCTCCCATCGTTCAAGGAACGATTGTGCCTCTTGATTTGCAAAGAGGCCGAGAACCGTTCCAAGCAATTGGGGGCGTTCTTGAATTCGGAATGTGTAGACCAAAAAATGAAGTTGCGGCCAGACAGAAAAATGCTCGCCCCACTCTTTTGCTAATTCAAAATTTAACGCTGGCACTAGACGGTGCGAAGTTTCCCGAAAAGTAAAATGCATCTCTGCCCGCCTCTCCAAAATTTTATCTTTAGGTCAAGAAGCGAGTATTCTTGACCCGGCAAGATGCCAGTAAAAAAGGATCTTAAAAGGCGTACTAAGATTTCCTTGATTTGTTTGCGCGGATTGCTTGCCAAGAAATAGTCGTTATAAAATATCATTTTATCGCATATATGCCCAAACGAAAACACTTAAAGTATTCCTGTTTCGGCGGATTCATAACCTTCCGAAGGCATCCCCGAAACTGCCCGCTGCCCTGGAAGATACCCCTGCTATGCCACGGAAACCCCGAGTGCCAAAAATTTCCCGGCCCATCACAGGCACTCACTTCCTTACACGCGGAGCCAAGACACATTTCGAATCAGGGCGACCGGTCGAAGAGGGGACATACCTCAAGCCCTACAAAAAGCTGCTGGTCGACATCACTGCCTCGAAGGCCGGACTGGATAAGGCACTCGCGTTCGCAAACGATCTGTTCAACGCTCTCGATTCTGTCGGGTACCGTGTAGTTCTGGCACCCCAAGGCGAAGAGTTCAGGCGTGGCCAAATTGACGAGCTTGAGGAACCAAGGAAACGGCAGGACTACTACCACAGCAGCCTTTGGTCTCCCTATCGTCCTACCGTGGTTTACGTTGGAACGGTTGCGATTGGATTAGCGGTAGTCGAGATGTCCGAAGAAGTGCTCATGCGCTACGTTAACGGCAAGTACATCCGGGATGCTGACTACGTGCCGCCAAAAAACTCTCGTCGATACCTTGATCACACATGGACGACCAGCAAGGAATTGCCATGTGGTCGCCTACGGCTAATTGCCTACTCGCCATACTGGCGCGCCTCTTGGTCAGCAAGGTGGCAAGAAGTCAAGAACTCACCTTTGACACGAGACATTCCCTCGATTGTAAAAGCAATCGAGGATGCCGCTATTGAGTTGGTCGAGAAGCTGAAGGAAGCTGATCGCCAAGCAGAGATTGCTCGGCTGAAAAGGCTGGCAGAAGAGGAAAAACGTCGGCAAGAGGAAGATCGCCGCAGCGTTCAGCAGTCCGTGAAAGACAGTCAGGCACATCTCGTTCAGATCATACAAGCATGGTCCGACGCGATGAACGTGGAGCGTTTTCTCCAGGGGGTAGAAGAGCGCGCCTCAAACTTGCCGAGCAACGAGCGCAACGCAATGCTGGAAAGGCTTAATCTTGCCCGTGACTTTATCGGCACACAGAATCCACTAGACTTTTTTCTGTCTTGGAAGACGCCGTTGGAGCGTTATCAACCTCTGGCTTCTCGGTTGCTTGATGATCACCACGAGAGCGATAAGGATGCCGAAGATGAGATTGAGGATCAGTAGAACACCGAGTAGTTGTCCACATCGATGCTGTTCGATAGAAATAGGGGATCGAACTCTAGACCGAAACAACTCGAACATGCCAGAAAAGGCGTTTCCTCGGAAACTAAGGCCACACATGTTTTTCAGAAACACGCAGCAGTGCTCATTGGCCCCAATAGCGAGTAGTTCGGTAGTAAACTGCACGCCACCAGTATTTATGCGGCCACTAGCGATAGTGGCCGCTCGCATTTTGGCGTTCTTTATCCATTCTCACCCTGTTTGCACTGATTGGATAATGACCCACACGCCGTTCGATCAAGAAGCTGTTACGATCATTCAGGGATCACAACAACAAACCATGATCGTGGAGCTTCGCCAATGAGCAAGGGAATGCAGCAATTCGAGCGCAACATCACTTATCGCCTGCAGGTGAACCAGGCCGGTATGCTCGTGCTCGGAGCCACCTTGAACGACCGTTTTCACGATATCACCATCGAAGTAGTGGTCGATCCGCAAAGCCTTGTCGTGCAATCTGCGCAGGCCGATTTTCGCAAGTACCCTTCCGGCGATTGCCCGAATGCCGCGCGTGTCATGCAGCGCCTGCAAGGTTTGGTCATCGGCAAGGGCTTGAGCCGCAAGATCACTGAGGCCGTAGGCGGTATCGAAGGCTGCAGCAACCTGCGCACCTTGCTACTCGGCTTGCTGCCGCTTGCCCTTAACGCCCGCGCCGCAGCAGGTTGTCAGAATGATGATGAAGCTCTGCACGTAATTCACGAAAAATTGCTGGGCACCTGCGCCGGCTACGCCAAGCCACCGTGCCAGAAAACCTGAAACCGGCCGCGCCACCCAAAGGCATCGCGCTTCTCCTGGCTGCGCTCAGTGCGCTCGGCCCTTTTTCCATTGATGCCTATCTGCCGAGTTTCCACGAAATCGGCCAGTCGCTTGCGGCTACGCCCTTGCAGGTGCAGCAGACCCTGACCGCCTATCTGCTGCCGTTTGCCTTCATGTCGCTTTGGCACGGCTCCATTTCCGATGCCCTTGGACGCCGCTGTGTCATTCTGTGGGCACTGGTATTTTTTGCACTGGCTTCGCTCGGCTGCGCCTTTGTCACACAAATTGAGCATTTGTGGATTCTGCGTGCAGCGCAGGGAATTACTGCCGGTGTCGGCGTCGTGGTTGGCCGCGCCATCGTGCGCGACCTGTTCGACGGCGCGCCAGCACAGCGCATGATGTCGCAGGTTTCAATGACCTTTGCCTTAGCCCCGGCTATCGCGCCGGTTATCGGCGGCTGGCTGCACACCTGGTTTGGCTGGCGCTCGGTCTTCTATTTCCTGGCGCTGTTTACTGCGTTGCTCTGGATTGTGAGCTGGCGCTACCTGCCCGAAACCCTGCCACCGGAGAAGCGCCAATCCCTGCGCCCCGGCTATCTGGCGCGTACCTACTGGCGGGTACTGACCTGCCCGCCTTTCCTTGCCGCCAGTCTGGCCATCGCCTTCAATTTCGCCGGGTTTTTCCTCTACCCGCTCTCGGCACCAACTTTCCTGATTCGCCATTTGGGTGCCTCCGAGCGCGAATTTCTCTGGCTTTTCGGGCCGGCAATGGTCGGCATGATGCTCGGCGCCTGGTTTTCCGGCCGTCTGGCAGGGAAAATCAGCCCGGCCACCACCATCCGACGTGGTTTTCTGGTCATGGCGCTGGCTGCCATTGGCAACGTGGCGCTCAATCTGACCTTGCCGCCCGCTCTGCCTTGGAGCGTCCTGCCCATTTTTGTTTACACCACCGGCATGGCGCTAACCATGCCCAGCCTCACCCTGCTCGCACTTGATCTTTTCCCGCAACAGCGCGGTCTGGCGGCTTCCTGCCAGGCCTTTCTGCAGTCGGGCGGCAATTCACTGGTTGCCGCCATTGTCGCGCCGCTGATCTGGGGATCGACGCTGACGCTGGCCTTCGGCATGACCGGCTTGCTGCTTTTCGGCAGTTTGTCTGCCCTGCTCTACTTCGGCTTCCAGCATCGCCGCGCATCGCCTTGATATAATTGGAGGTTTCCCCGACCAAGAAGCCTCCATGCAAGCTGACCGCACCGCCGAACTCACCGCCCTCCTGCAAGAGCGCATCCTGATCCTGGATGGTGCCATGGGTACCATGATCCAGCGCCACGGCCTGACCGAGACCGATTTTCGAGGTGCACGTTTTGCCAGCCATACCCGCGACCTCAAGGGCAACAACGATCTGCTGGTGCTGACTCGCCCGGACGTGATCAGCGACATCCACCGCGAGTATCTGGAAGCCGGTGCCGACATTCTGGAAACCTGCACCTTCAATTCCACCGCCGTTTCTCAGTCCGATTACGGCACGGAAGCCCTGGTCTACGAACTCAATTTCGAGGGCGCACGGCTGGCGCGCATCGCTTGCGATGATTTCACCGCCAAAAATCCGGCCAAACCACGTTTTGTCGCCGGTGTGCTCGGCCCCACCGGCCGCTCGGCATCGACCGCCAAGTTCATGGACGATCCTGCCCGGCGCGATACCAGTTTCGACGAACTCGCCGCCGACTATGCTGTGGCCGTGCGCGGTCTGGCGGAGGGCGGCGCCGACCTTTTGATTGTCGAGACTGTTTTCGATACCTTGAACGCCAAGGCTGCCCTCTTTGCGATCGAGAACTTTTTCGAGCAAAGCGGCCAGCGTTTGCCAGTGATGATTTCCGGCACCATTACCGATGCGGCAGGGCGCACCCTTTCGGGTCAAACCGCCGAGGCCTTCTGGAATTCGCTGCGCCATGTCAGGCCATTCAGCTTCGGCTTTAATTGCGCCCTAGGCGCCAGCGATTTGCGCCAGCACATCGAGGAAGTATCCGGCCTGTGTGATTGCTTCGTTTCCGCCCACCCCAATGCCGGTCTGCCCAACGTTTTTGGCGGCTACGATGAAACGCCGGAAATGCTGGCCGAGGAACTGCTCGACTGGGCCAGACAGGGCATGATCAATATTGTCGGCGGCTGCTGCGGCACCTCGCCCGACCACATCCGCGCCATTGCTGCGGCAATGCAAGGAGTGCATCCGCGCACCATCCCGACGCTTGACCGGGAACTCCGTCTGGCCGGCATTGACCCGTTCAACGTCAGCAAGGACTCACTTTTTGTTAACGTTGGCGAACGCACCAATGTCACCGGCTCGCGCGCTTTTGCCAAAATGATTCTTGAAGGCCGCTACGACGATGCGCTCGCCGTCGCCCGGCAGCAGGTGGAAAACGGCGCCCAGGTCATCGACATCAACATGGACGAAGCCATGCTCGATTCGTCAGCAGCCATGGACAAGTTCCTGAAGCTGATCGCTTCCGAGCCGGAAATTGCCCGCGCCCCGATCATGATCGACTCCTCGCGCTGGGAAGTGATCGAAACAGGTCTCAAGTGCATTCAGGGCAAAGGCATCGTCAATTCCATTTCGATGAAGGAAGGCGAAGCCAAATTCCTTGAACATGCCAGCCTTGCACGCCGTTACGGCGCGGCGGTCATCGTCATGGCTTTTGACGAAAACGGCCAGGCCGACACCTACGCCCGCAAAATCGAGATTTGCCAGCGCGCTTATAACCTGCTGACAGGGATCGGTTTCCCGGCCGAGGACATTATTTTTGATCCGAATATTTTCGCCATCGCCACCGGCATTCCCGAGCACGATAACTACGCCGTCGATTTCATCGAAGCGGTACGCTGGATCAAGTCCAATCTGCCGCATGCCGGTGTTTCCGGCGGGGTTTCCAACGTCAGCTTCTCCTTTCGTGGCAACGACGCGGTGCGCGAAGCCATCCATACCGTTTTTCTCTACCACGCCATCCGCGCCGGCATGACCATGGGCATTGTCAATGCTGGCATGCTGGGCGTATACGATGAGCTTGACCCAGCGCTGCGCGACAAGGTCGAGGATGTGGTCTTGAACCGCAAGCCCAATGCTGGCGACGCGCTGGTTGAATTTGCCCAGACGGTCAAGGAAGGCAAGGCCAGGGAGTCGGGTCAGGATTTGAGCTGGCGCCAGCTGCCGGTCGAAAAACGCCTTGAACACGCCATGATCAAAGGCATTACCGAATTCGTCGTTGCCGACACCGAGGAAGTGCGCGCCCAGCTCGAAGCCGCAGGCAAGCCACCACTGGCGGTGATCGAAGGGCCGCTGATGAATGGCATGAACCACGTCGGCGACCTCTTTGGCGCCGGCAAGATGTTCCTGCCGCAGGTGGTCAAATCAGCGCGCGTCATGAAGCAGGCGGTGGCGCATCTGCTGCCCTACATCGAAGCCGAAAAGGCGCGCACCGGCGCCGGCAGCAAGGGCAAAATCCTGCTGGCCACCGTCAAGGGCGATGTACACGACATCGGCAAGAACATTGTCGGTGTTGTCCTCGGCTGTAATGGTTACGACATCATCGACCTCGGCGTCATGGTGCCGTGCGACAAAATCGTGCACGCCGCCAAGGAGCAGCAGGCCGACCTGATCGGTCTTTCCGGCCTGATTACGCCATCTTTGGAAGAAATGGTGCATATCGCCAGCGAACTGCAGCGGCAGGGCTGCAAGCAGCCGCTGATGATCGGCGGCGCCACCACCAGCCGCGCCCATACCGCCATCAAAATCGCGCCGCATTACGATCAGCCGGTGGTTTATGTCCCGGATGCCTCGCGCGCTGTCGGCGTTGCCACCAAACTGCTGTCCATCGACCAGCGCGCCGGTTTTGTCGCCGATCTGGCGAACGAGTACGCCACCGTCCGCGACGAACATGCCGGACGTAAAGGCGCCACGCTGGTTTCGCTGGAAGAAGCCCGCGCCAACCGGTTTACTGGCCAGCAAGACATCAGCGCACCGCAAAAACCGGGAAGGCACAGCCTCGATCTCGATTTGGCGGCGCTCGTTCCCTTCATTGACTGGTCGCCCTTCTTCTCGGCCTGGGAGCTGCCGGGTCGCTATCCGGCCATTCTGCAAAACGAGAAAACCGGCGAATCCGCCCGTCAGCTTTTTGTCGACGCCCAGGCCATGCTGGAACGCATCGTCAGCGAAAAATGGCTCACCGCCAAGGCCGTATTCGGCTTATGGCCAGCGCGTGGCGAGAATGAAGACATTGTGTTCTACGCCGACGCTGCACGCGCGCAAGCGCTCGGCCGTTGGGTTGGTCTGCGCCAACAGCACAAGCAACCGGCCGGCAAAGCCAATCTGGCGCTGGCCGATTTCGTCGGTGAATCGGGTTATGCCGGCGCCTTCGCTGTCACTGCCGGGCTAGGAATTGAAAGCAAGCTGGCCGAATTTGCCGCCGCCCATGACGACTACTCCTCCATCCTGCTCAAAGCGCTGGCCGACCGCCTGGCTGAAGCCGCCGCCGAATGGTTGCACGGTGAAGTCCGCCGCAACTACTGGGGTTATGTCACAGAGGAAGCGCTCACTCAGGAAGATCTGATCGCCGAAAAATACCAGGGCATCCGCCCGGCGCCCGGCTACCCGGCCTGCCCCGACCATACCGCCAAGCAGGATTTGTTTGACCTGCTCGATGTCACGGCGCAGACCGGCATCAGCCTGACCGAATCCTTCGCCATGAACCCTGCCGCCTCGGTTTCCGGCTTCTATCTGGCTGACCCGCAAGCGCAGTATTTTGCCATCCCTAAAATTGGCCGCGAACAACTGGAGGATTGGACCAAGCGCAAAGGCATGAGTATCGAAATGGCCGAACGCTGGTTGGCGCCGGTTCTCTAGCATGAGCGTACATCCATTTTGTCACACCGGCGAAACCCGGAATCCAGGAAAACCTACGAACTGGACACCGGCTTTCGCCGGTGTGACGAATGATTCGAGACAGTCATGACCTTGCAGACGGATTTTCCGCTCACGACGCTCAATACCCTACAGCTGCCGGCGCTTGCCGCGCACTACCTTTATGTCGACGACTGCGCGCTCCTCCCTAAACTGCCGCCACACCAGCGGCGCTTCATTCTGGGGGGCGGCAGTAATCTGGTGCTGCTTGGTGATTTTGACGGGCTGGTTTTACATGTCGGCTTCAAGGGCAAACGCTTGGCCTTTGAGGATGCCGACGCCTGGTATGTTGAAGCGGCCGGCGGCGAAAACTGGCATGATTTTGTGCTGTGGGCCCTGGCGCAGGGCTGGCCGGGACTGGAAAACCTCGTTTTAATTCCCGGCACTGTCGGTGCCGCACCCGTACAGAATATCGGCGCTTACGGTCTGGAAGCTGGCGAGCGCATCCATCAGGTACGCGCCATCGACCTGGAAACCGGCAGCGAAAAAATCTTTTCTCCCACAGACTGCCGCTTTGGCTACCGGCAAAGTCTGTGGAAACAGGAAGGCTGGCATCTTAGCGGCCGCTCTCTCATTACAGCCGTCACTTTCCGACTACCCAAACAATGGCAAGCCAATTGCCGTTACGCCGATCTGGCCGCCGAACTTGAAAAAAGAGGCATTAGCCAGCCCACGCCTCAACAGATCGCTGACGCCATCATCACGCTGCGCCAGCGCAAATTGCCTGATCCAGCCATTTTGCCCAATGCCGGCAGTTTTTTCGAAAATCCGATTGTCGACGCTCTCACCGCCGAAAAGCTGGCCGCAGCGCACCCTGGCCTGCCGTGCTACCGCCAAGCCGACGGCAAGGTCAAACTGGCGGCAGGCTGGCTGATCGAGCAGGTCGGCTGGAAAGGCCGTCAACTCGGAAAAATGGGCATATACGAAAAACAGGCCTTGATTCTGGTCAACTACGGAAACGGCAAAAGCCAAGATATTTGCGCGCTCGTGACAGCCGTTCAATCCGATGTCAGACGTCAATTTGGCGTTGATCTCAGACCTGAGCCTGTTTTTATTGGTTCGGTCACGAACTGATCATTTGAGCATAGACCTTTCCAACCACACTTTCCACTCCCCATGTCGCGCCTGTAATCCGCGTCTTTACAGCTTGTCAGCGCACAACCCGTCAGGCAGAATGCAGCTTGGGAGGTGTCATCATGAGCAAACACCTGAACTCGAGTTTCCGTGAGTGCGCGATGGACGACCTCGAGAACATGGCGCTTGAGGAACTGGTAAAACGTCGCTGCTTTAATCCGCAGGCGAGCGCCCTGATTATTCCTGGCCGTTGTGATCTGACCATTGAACTGGCGCGTAAAGGCATTCTTGTTTCCGCCAGCGATGAGGACGCTTGGGACGACACGAATGAAAAAGTCGTCGCCAGCGCCGAACTCAAACCCAAGCTGCGTGAAAACGTCCGCTTTTTTCCCATTACGCTAACCGACCTCGGCAAGAAGATGGCTGGCGAACCTTTTGATGTCGTCGTCTGTCGCTACGGCTTATCATCGCTACCCTATGCCACCGCCCGCGATGTGGTGCGCCAACTGATGCGCCGCCTCAAAATTGGTGGCCGTATCTATATTTCACTACTTGGCCTGCATTCCGAGCTAGGCAGCCATTACCCCGGCGCCGAAGTACTGGTCGGTAACCGTCACTTCGAACTTTCCCCAAAAATGCGCGAGAAGTACGACATTCAAGGAAAAATCTGCCTGTACAGCGAGCGCGACCTGCTCATGTTGATTCTGGAATCAGGTTGCAGCCCGTTGCGTACTTTCTCCACCACCCATGGCAATGTTAAGGGCGTGGCTGTTCGGGTCTGAGAAAAGCAGTTTCAACACAAAGGCGCAGAGAACGCAGAGTGCCGCAGAGGAAAAACCTTGAGTCGGCGCGCCAGTGTTTTGTATCTCATGATTTCTTTGCGAACTTTTGCGTCTTGGCGGTGAATCCCTTGGAATCAAAACTCCAAGGGGTCAACTTCGAGGTGCCAGCGCAAGCGCGTTGGTGTCTTGATCGCTTCAATCGCTTGCCGCCAACACGGCAAAAATGCCTGCAGTGCCGCGCGTGAAGGCGATTCCGCCAGTAGTTGCGCCCGCTCCAGATTGGCTAGGCGCGCCATTCGCATCGGAATCGGGTCATAGACGCTGACCAGGGCGTGATCGGCAAGCAATGGCAAGGCACGAACCGTCGCCAGAAATGCGAGCGAATCTGCCATTGCGGGCGCCTCGGCGCGCAGTACGGCCTGGTAGGCGTAGGGTGG
>Ga0316605_10000390_pt1 | contig 32315 bp, 36 predicted proteins | sample OWC_soil_day20_n_FD_207666 | JGI IMG/M metagenome (GOLD analysis project Ga0316605, IMG submission 207666) | Wetland soil microbial communities from Old Woman Creek delta, Ohio, United States - OWC_soil_day20_noCT | ecosystem: Environmental > Terrestrial > Soil > Wetlands | place: USA: Ohio...
TCGAAGATGGTGCGGACGTTGCCGGGCAGGTCCGCCAGGTCGCCCATGGCTGACAGATGGTGGTCGAGGATCAGCACGCTCTTCGCCTGCTCGATCAGCGGCAGCAGCACTTCGCGGCGATAGCTGAAGTCGACCATGATCACGTCGCGGCCGGTGACATCGGGCGGCGCCTCGCCGTAGATGCCGGGGTGGAAATCAACTTCGACGCCGGCATGGAATTTCCGGACCGCCCAGGCCGCGGCGAAACCGTCGGCGCAACCGTGGTGGTAGATGCAGAGGGGTTTTGCGTTCATCACTTATTCCTTCAAGCCAGGGGCAGTTCGAGAGTTTTGGAGCAGCGCGCCGGCAGTTCCGCCGCGCATGGTTTTGCGTTCGCCCCGACAGGGGCGCTCGATAAGTCTTTTCCGCCGTCGGTGCTGAGCATTTCCAGGGTGTTGCCTTCAGTGGCCAGCCAGATTTCCACCCACTTCGGCTTCTTGCCGCGGCCCGACCAACATAGATACGGGTGGTCCGGATGGGCGTACATCACCGCCGCCAGCGCAGCTTTTTGAGGGGTAGAAGTGGGTTCAGCTTCAGCGAGCAGGTCGAGTTCTTCGCGCCGCAGATCGGCGACGACATCCTTCTTTTCGCCGAAGCGCACGGCGAAGCGGGCGCCGCCCTGGAAGGTGGCTTCGACCACGCCTTCACGGCCGCAGCACTTGCGGCGCTGGCCGCTGGAGCCTTTGGCGTCGTCCTTGACGCGGACCCGGGAGCCGATAGCCGGGGTGCCATCAACGACGACCAGGAAGCGGTTGTCGCCTTCCGTGATGGGTACTGGGTCGAGCTCGTCTGGGTAGCAGAGGAAGGATGCCGGCACGCCGTCCAGCCACACAATCGCCTCGCCGGCGTCGTTGTAGCCCCGGAAGATCCCGAGTTTTCCGGCATTGACCAGGTCGCTGTCGGGCTTGATTTGCACGCGGTCGCCCACTTCGAGTTCATAGGGGCGAATGGGTAGCTTTTCAGCGCGCTCAGGCTCCCCCCCCGGCGGAGCCTTTGAAGGGGTAGAAGTGGTTTTGGCAGTCTTGGATTTCGGGCGTTTGGCCGCCTTCTCGCTTTCCATGGCCTGGCGGATATCGGCGGGGTCGATGCCACAGGCCCGGGCGCGGCCCAACAGGTCGTGGCATTCCTTGTCCAGCCGGTAGGCGTCGACCTTGGTTTGGCCGATCAGGGCGCAGTCGAGCAAGAAAAGGCACAGTTCCTGGCGCGACATGCCTGGCAGGCGTTCGGTGACCCGGTGCAGCATGGCGTGGCGGCGGCTGTGCGATTCCTTCTCGTCGCCCTCGTGCGTCCAGTAGAACGCCACGGCGCCCTGGGCCTCGGACCACAGCGTCGACCAGAACTGGCGGGCGACGAGGCAGAGTTCTTCGGTTTCGAGATCCGGCGTTTCGTCGGTGGCCAGCTGTTCCTTGATCGTGTCGTGGGTGGCCAGGAACAGGCGCCGGCGGAACTCATTCTCGACCCGGGCTTTCTTCTCGTTCTCCCGATCGGTCTCGGCCGACGTGTTGGCAACGGTGATGCCGGCGGCTTCCATCGCCTGTTTCAACTGCTTCATTTCGACGGCTTCGACCAGGGCGCCTTGGCGCTGGCTCTCGACCATGATGGTCTCCGGCGCCTTCTCGCCGATCAGTTCCAAGGTTTCCCGGTAGGTCACATACCCTTTACCGGGGATGTTGGCTTGGTAGTTGGTGGCATCCAGCTTGACGAACTTGTTGCCGAAGTCGATATCGAGCTTCTCGGCGGCATCGCCGACGACCACGGTCTTTCCGGCATCCTTGGCCTGCGCGGCCTGATAGGCGGTCCAGGCGGATGTCTTCGCCTTGTAGCAAGCGGGATCAGTGCATACGTCTGCACGCTTGATGTCCGGGTACAGATCCGGATTGGCGCCGCTGCGTCTTGGACAGGTGCTGCAGGCACCGGCGGTGGGCGCCAGCATCAGGTTCTCTTGGGGGAAGGGCGCTTTGTCAAGGTAGAAGCAATAGTCGCGCTGGATGACAGTGGCGGCCTCGCGATATGACAGCACGCCGTTCCAAGTCTCGGTGATGTCGTGCAGGGCTTCTTTCTGCATTTCTTCGCCGGGAATACGGGCGATCAGCAGGGCTGTGCTAGGCGTCAGCTTGCCGTCACGGAAGGCCAGTCTCGCCGGCATGCACAACGCCGTCAGCTTCATCCGGCCGTAGATGTAGGCCCGGCTCTTGCCGATCTTCTCCGCCAGCTGGTCGGCGGTGTAGCCGTGATCGTTGATCATCAGCGCGTAGCTCTCGGCTTCCTCGATCGGGTGCAGGCCTTTGCGTTGCAGGTTCTCGATGATCTGGATTTCCAGCACTTCATGGTCGGTCAGGTTTCTGACCATGACCGGGATGCTCTCCAGTTCGGCCGCTTTGGCTGCCCGGTAACGGCGCTCGCCGGCAACCAGTTCATAGGCTGGGAAGTTGCCATCGCCTGCGGAGTAGGAAGGGGGCCAGGGGCGAACCAGAATGGGTTGCAGGATGCCGTGGCGCTTTACGCTGTCGGTCATCTCGGCCATTTCCTCGGCCGGGAAGCTCTTTCTCGGGTTGGTCGGGCTGGGGTGAATCAGCGACAGAGTGGTTTCGATGTATTCCATGTCAGGCCGCCTTCCATTCCGCCCCACGAACGGCCTTGCCCACCGGTACTAGGGCAAGCACATCGGCGCGGCCGTGGGCACGGGCGCCGGACAGGGCTGCCGAGCGGGCGCCGTCCGGCGTGTTGCGCAGGATCAGCTTGCGCTTCGGCACGCGGACGATGTAGCCGATTGCGGCATCCTTCACGTCGACCGCATCGACGGTGCTGCCCTCGGCCCGGTTGCGCTCAATGAAGCTGCTCAACTCGGGGATGCTGTTGCAGCCGTATTCCTTGGCAAGCGCTATCCAGGCGTGGGCGGCCTGCTCGGCGATTTCCAGTTGGCCCTTGTAGTCCTCGGCGGCTGTAAAGTGGGTGTCCCGTTGTTGTTCGGCCAGCTTGATCTGCTGGCGGAGTTGGTCGAGCTGTTCCTGAAGTTGGGCGACCTTGTTGTGGCGATCAACCGCAATCTCTACCGCCCGGCTTTCAATGGTTTGAGCTGGCTGCTTGGTTTTCTTTTCGGCCGCCGCCTCGCCCTTGCTTTCGGCGCCCCTGGATTTCAGCCAGGCAATGCCGGCCGGGGTGATGCTGTAGTTCGGGCTGTTCGTCGTGACATCCTTGCCGGCCGCAACGTGGTCGGCCTTCTTCGCGTCGTTGATCGCGATGCGAAGTTCGTTCCTGGGCAGGCCGGTGCTGTGCTCAAGGTCGTCATAAGTGCTTTCGCCGTGTTTTTGCAAGGCAAGCAGGATGGTTTGGCGGTTGCTCATGCGGATCTCCGGTAAGTTTTGGTAAGGTCGGTCGGCGCGCGGGCCTCGACCAGGGCGCGATGGTGGTCAGCCGCCTTGAGCAGATGCCGGGCGGTCTCCGTGATCTCGATATCGATCCGGTCGCGGGTATCGATCAGGCCGCTGAGCATTTTTTTCAGGTCGGCCAGGTGCTGCGCGGCAGCCCGTTCGCGAATTCTGTGGATGGGGTGGCGGAGGAAGGCGATCAGGCGACGCACGGTCGGCGCTCCTGGGTTGCCTGCTTGCTGCCACGCAGAACGATTTCGTTCCAGCCGGCCGGAATCACCGGGCTGACGGCCACGCGCTGGCCGTCGCTGATCAGGAACATGCCGCGGGCAATGGCGGCCTGAACAACCTCGTCGAAGAGGGTGTCGTCGTTGAAAGGGCGGGCGATGGTCATGGCCGGCGCTCAGTGGAATTTGGTGATCTTGCAGATAAAGCGGCGAAGCGCATCCGGCGAGCCGCGGAATCCTTGGTAGATGTTTCCGCATCCGGCGAGCCGCGGAATCCTTGGTAGATGTTTCCGCATGCCGCGCGGCGGTAAACGAGGTAGCGGGTGCCGTTTTTCTGCGGTTTCTCGACCACGAAACAGCCGTGATCGTGGGCGATCTGTTTGGCCTCGATGAGGACGCGAATGGGGTTACGGGCGGTTGCCATGGCGGCTCCTGATAAGATGCTGATTTCATCAAAGGAATAGCTATGTCGGATCAGAGTGAAGCGGTGCTGGTAGCTATTGAGCAGGCGGTGAATCTCATCGTCAGCGCTATGGCTGAGCAGATGGATTCAGGGGCGCTGCGGGATCGTCTCCGGGAGCTTTGCCGCGAGGCTGCTGCCGAAGAGGCGCTGACGCCTGCGGCCCTTCGGATTGTTGATTCGGCGATTGATGCTGCGAACGTTGCGCGGCGAAATCCGAGATGACGAATCCGGGTGGGGTGTAGAGTCGCCGCTGTTGAAGGGCGCTGGTCGTGCGTTTTTCGATTCGTTCGCAGCCGATCTTGCGCAGGGCGATGCCGACCCGCGTTACGAGGGCAGGGGTCATTTGCGCGCCGTCAAGTCCCAGCCCTTCGGTGATGGCCTCGGAGATAGAAAACGGGGTGGTGCGCGCCGTTGCCGTTGCCCAGGCGGATAGCTGGTCGTAAAACCAGGGGGCTGATTCTTCCTTGCCGTGTTCCTGGTCGGGCTGATCGGCTTTTTCGCGCTCGCCGATTTCCTTTGGTTCGACGGGCGCGAAAAATCTGTTCAGATCGCCGATGGAATCGAGTCCCTTGCAGCCGGCGCATTTGGCCTTGTCGATAACGCCACTGAAAGCGGCGCTCTCGAAGTCGGCCTTGAAATAGTCGCAGGCCCGGACGCGAAAGCGCTGATAGGGCGGCCGGAACATGTTGGCGCAGTGGGCGATCGGGAAGAATCGGCGCTCATGCTTGGCTGCATGGGATAACTGCCGCCAGGCGACAGCCCAGCCCAGGGAGAAAAAGCAAATGCCAATGAGCAGGGCCAGCAAGGCAATGTAGGTGGTGTGCATGGCCGGCCCCTTAGTGATGAACCGGGGAGGCGGTCACGGCCGGGATGCCGGTGGCCGTGAAGAGCAGGCCGATGCTGCGGCCGGTGGTGGGGTGCAGGGCGCAATGCGCGAGGTGCACTTTGAGGCTGGCGAGAGAGAGTTTCATGGGTGGCTCCGGTTGATCAGAGTAACCATGGTTACACATCGCAAAGAGGAAAGCAACTATGGTTACTTTCTTGGCGTAAAAAAACCTGCCGGCTGGCAGGTCGAAGAAAGCTGGGGCTCTTACTTAATTGCCCACATCATGTCAGGTAGTGTTTTGGTGCAGTGCTTGTTCCACTCTGCTGGTTTTTTGCTGGTCCGGTCGTTCAGCACGACAATGAATTCTCGATTGACGCCTCCGAAACCGTTTTTTGCTCGGTATTCGCCACATGCAAGGGTTGATCCTTCGTCAATTCGCATTGACTCAATGACCATGGAGTCCGGATCGCGCATTGATTCTTTGAGTTTTGCAGCAATCACCTTCGCCATGACGTAGCGGCGGGTTTCTCGTTCGTCCTTCGCTTTCGTTTCTGGGCTTTTTGCGACCTGTTGCGATGGGGTTCCTGTGGTTGCCATCGAAATAACGATAAGCAGGGCCAATAACCCAAATATGACTTTAAAGGTGGTGCTCATTGGCTTTTTTACGGGCGGCGGCTTTTTAACTTTGGCGCCACAGCTTGGGCAGGCGGGTGCTTCTGTGCTTACTTGGCTATTACATTCGTGACAGGTGATTAGGCTCATGGCTGTGTAATGATGTGTGTGTATTCCATTATTCTAACCCTTAACCAAGCGCAAGCGAGGTAGGGTTATTTGTTTTGCTCGCTGCGCTTCTCGAAAACCGCAATGGATTCTCTGGCTAGTGCAAGGATCGCTCGACGCAGCCCTTCGTCGGCGGCCAAAAAGCCTTCAACCACCATCCTTATTTCTGGATTGGATTCGGCGGCGACAAGTGCGGATACTGGCGCCGGTTTAGGGTATTTCTCCCCGTCGTTCGCCGGTGGTGTTTGACTTATCGACAGTGAGCCGCGAATCAAGGCCTCGATGCCGACGTGATAAGCATCGCAAAACATGATTAGGTTTCCCAACTTCATGTTCTTGGTGTCGCCGAGTTCCCACTTCAGATAACCCTGGCGGCTAACACCGACTTTTTTCGCGGCGGCAGCGGGCGTGTCGCCGACGCTCGTGCGAATGTTCTTGATAGTCTCGGCGAGGTTATCTGTCATGTTGTAACAATGGTTACATAGGGTGGCGTAACTATGGTTTGCAGATGGTGTGCAACTATGGTTACAATGCCCGGCATGGTTCATAACGACTCCCTAATCATTGACCGGCTCGGCGGCAACTCTGTGCTGGCTAAGATGTTCGGCATATCGTCACAGGCGGTATCGAAGTGGCGTAAGCACGGCATTCCGAAACCCAGCCGCATGTATCTTGAGCTGGCTTCGCCTGAAGCATTCAGTAGCGAATGCACCGCTGAGCGCCGCACTGATCGCGAAGTCCCGCATGTGGCGCTGGAGCGCCGACAGCATGCCGTCTCGCAGGAGGCGGTCTGAGATGAGAGACGTCACGCCGGAAATGTGGGAGTGCCTTGAGCGCCAGATCCGCAGCTTGGGGGCTAATCGCGTATACGTTGCCGCCAAACAGACCCGGCAATCTCCATTGTTCGATGAATCGTTGAGAGCGCGACTAAAGCGGATTCGTTCGGCATGCCGGCCTGTTCGATGTCGGCTTCGGCCGCTGCAAAGGCCAGTTCGCGAGCGCCTGTTGCGTCCTGCGACGTCAGCGGCAGAAAAGCTGACAGCCTTATGAACGCCAGCTTGAAGCCTAGCAATTCCGCGCTTGTTTCGGCCAGCTGCTGGTCCATCGTCTTGATGTGTTCGTTCAATTCCAGAATCGCGCCGCGCATCGTTCTCACTTCTTTCGCGAGCGTTTCCAGTTGTTCGCCTTGTTCCATGGAGGTTCCCTTCGTGTCGGTCAATCTGTCTGTGGAAAGCTGATTCTGTCATGTCTGTAACTCCCATCTTCGTCTTCTCCCCCTGCCGGTCTGTCTCCCCGGCGGGCTTTCCCGGTTTCGGCCGGGCTTTTTATTCCCCACCGTTGAAGCCACTTTAGGGGCGGCATCGGTTATGCAAAACGTTTATTTTTGAGGTGTACACACATGAGCGATTTACGGTTGGCGGTGCATCGGGCGGCGCGGGGCTTCAAGGGCGGTATCGAGGCGCTGGCGGCGGCGATGTCGTCGCCGGAACATGCGGTCAAGCCGCAGATTCTGCGCAATCAACTGGCCGGCAATGAGCGACACGGCCTGCACCTGGAAACGGCGGAGGCGATTGTCGACCTGTGCGATTCCGACGAGCTGGCCCATGCGGCCGCGCAACAGCGGGGCGGGGTGTTTCTCAAGTTGCCGGATGTCGATACCGCCTCGGGCGATCTGGCCGTCCTGGAAATGATTACCCATGTCTGGCGAGCCGGTGGCGAAGTGGGGCGGGCGGTGGATGAGACCTTGGCCGACCATGTGGTCGAGGTTTCCGAGGTCGCAAAGGTCCGTCAGGCGATTTATCGGCAACAGCAGACCTTGATGGCGATGCTGGCGCGTCTGGAAGAAATGGCCCAATAAGAGCCGTCCATGTCCGATAACAATAATCAGGGAGAAGCGCCGGCATGGCCGTGGGCCAATTTGCCGGCGTATCGGGCGGATTATCGCGCCCGCAATCCAGTGCCCGACCCGGCCTCGGTGGTTGCCGAGTTGGCCGGCCGAAAACAGTGGTTGGTCTGGGGTTACCGGCCTGGCGAAGACGAGACCAAGAAATACCGGAAGATGCCGCATTACGCCGATGGCGGCCGGCGCTTCGGCAACCAGGGCGATGAGAGCGATCGGCGCCGTCTGGTTACCCTGGCTGCTGCGGTCGACGCGGTGTCAAAGGGTGATTTTGACGGGGTAGGGTTCGCCTTCCTGCCGGATGATGGCCTGATCGGCATCGACCTGGACGGCATGATCGATACCGAGTCCGGCGAGGTTGCCGAGCGCTGTCAGGCGATCATTAATGCCTGCGCCAGCTATACCGAGGTTTCGCCATCCGGCAAGGGCGTGCACATCTTCTGCACCCTGGAGCATGGCGAAGGCCGGAAATCGTTCAAGTCGAACAAGATCGGCGTCGAGTGCTTCATTGGTGCCCAGTTCTTCACCTTCACCGGCCGGCCATGGCCGGGGTCCGAGTCGGCCGTCAATCCTCTTGCCGATTCCACCTATCGCCGATTGAAGGCCACCATTGAATCCGCCCGGCCAGGCGCTTCCGGCGCGGAGCCTCAGTCGGTGCCGGAAGCTGGCCCCAGCGTGCCGCCGAAGGCTGGGGGGAAGCTGCGGTCGTTGCCGGAGACGGTGGCGCTGGCCGAAGAAGCCCTGACGCATCTGTCGCCCGACGAATATCAGCAATGGGTCGATATGGGCATGGCCTGCAAGGCTGAGCTGGGTTCGGCCGGGTTCATGGTCTGGGATGCCTGGTCGGCCAAGAGCGTGAAGTATGTGGCCGGCGAGATGCAGAAGCGCTGGAACGGCTTCAAGCCATCGACGCTGACGCTCGCCGCGCTGTTTTCACGCGCCGAAGCGGCCGGATGGGAAAGCCCCTGGGCGAGGGCGGAGAAGCGCAAGGCCGCGCGCAAGCCCAAGCCAGCCCGGCCGGCGGTGCCTGACTATGATTACGGCGCGCCAACGGCCAGCCCGCCGCCGCCTGCTCCTGCCGAAACCCATTTTGACGCGACAAGTGCTGCCGCGGGGGATGGGGGTGTTCCGCCCGATGCCGATTGTTCCGGCCCGCCCCCCGGCCCGCCGCCGGATGATGACTGGCCGCAATGGCTGGTCAAGAAAAAGGGCGAAATCACGTCTTGCCTGGCCAATGCGGAGCTGATCTTGTCGCACGTGGGGCCATGGGCCGGGGCGATTGGTTACGATGAATTTGCCGAGCGCACGATGTTCCGCCGCCAGCTGCCGTGCGATCCAGATGGGCCGGAAGCTGGGGAGTGGTCCGATCACCTGGATGCGATGACGGCGATCTGGCTGCAACGGAAGTGGCAGGTTGAGTTTTCGCCGTCGACGGTCGGTCAGGCGGTCGAAGTGTTGGCGCGGCGCCACCGCTTTCATCCGGTGCGCGATGCCTTGGGCGCGCTGCCGCTATGGGATGGGATTCGGCGTAATGGCGACTGGCTGTCCGATTATCTGGGCGTCAAGAAAACCGACTATACCGAACTGGCCGGCAAGTTCTTCCTGATCGCGATGGTCAAGCGCGTGATGGAGCCGGGCTGCAAGTTCGACTATTGCCTGGTGCTGGAAGGCGAGCAGGGGCGGGGCAAGTCAACGGCCGCCCGCATGCTGGCCTGGCACTGGTTCGCCGATACGGATCTCGACCTGAGCAACAAGGATGCCTTGATGGCGCTGCCTGGGCATTGGGTCTATGAGATTTCCGAGATGGGGTCGCTGGCCAAGGCCGAAGCGCACCGCCAGAAATCCTTCCTTAGCCGGCAGGAAGACGAATACCGGCCGCCCTACGCCAAGCGGATGATCAAGGTGCCGCGTCAGTCGGTGTTCATCGGCACCACGAACGAGGAAGAGTACCTGAAGGATGCGACAGGCGGCCGTCGCTTCTGGCCGGTGCTGTGCGATGGCGAGTTCAACCTTGACGGCCTGCGCGAAAACTTGCCGATGATGTATGCCGAAGCGCTGGCCGATTACCGGGCCGGCGAGCGATGTTGGCCGTCGAGCGATGAGCAGGATGCACTATTCACGCCGGAACAGGCGAAGCGCGGCATGCAGGAGCCGTTTGACGATCTTTTATACAAATGGGTTAAGGCTCAGCTGGTGCCGTTCTCGATGGCGGAGGCGGCGACGGACGGCTTGAAACTGACGGCTGACAAGCTGACGCCCGCCATCGTGACGCGGCTGGGCATCGCGCTTAAGCGGCTTGGCTGCGGGCGCAAGGAAGACCGGCTGGCGGCCGATCCGTCGCGCCGTCGGCTGTACGTGCCGCCGACCCTGGAAAAGGTGGAGGGAAGCCATGCGTATGGTTTCTGAGCGGCTGATTTTCGGCTTCGTTCCCGGCTTCGTTCCCGGCCTCGTTCCCAGCCTTCCCAGCCTCCGTTTTGAGGCTGGGAAGCGGGAAGCCTTGCAAATAGGGCGTCTTCCCAACCTTCCCAGCGTTCCCAACCTTCGCCGCGTGCTCGCCTACACGTACACGCGCGCCCGCCTCTGTGTGTGTACGAAGTCAAATAAAGGTTGGGAAGGTTGGGAAGGTTGGGAAGAAGTGGCAGCAGCAAGGCTTTCGGCTTCCCAGCCTTGTTTTGAGGTTGGGAACAGGTTGGGAAGTTCGATGAAAGGTGGTGGGGTATGAATCGGGTGGTCGATAAAATGCGCGCCGATCTGGCGGTACTGGCCGCGGGTCGGGTAGCAGCCGGGGAGTGGTCGGCGGAGGATGAGCGGGCCATCGCCCAATCGATTCGCTCGGCGATCGAAGCGAAGGACGAGATCCGCGTCGGCGATTGGTCGCGCTGGCTGGCCTTGCTGTCGGCGCGGCTGCTGTCCGAGACCAGCGGCAAGGCCGTTGCAGCCGACCCGGCGCAAAAGTGCAGCGATTGCCTGCACTTTGCCAAGCCCGGCCGCTCGGACGGCGCCTGCGGTGGCCGAGATGATCTGGTCAAGCTGTACGGCACCAATCACCCGCTGGGCGTCCTGCCAAAGGACGGCGGGCTGTCCTGCATTCGCTTCAAGCGCGAGGGGCGGGCATGAGCAACACGATCAACATCCGCAACAACTTCCCGGCCGTGGCCAAGCGGCTGGAAGGGCTGGCCGACGATATCGGCAACAAGGCCATGGTTCGGGCGATCAATACGACCGTCGACCAGGGGAAGACCCAGATGGCCCGGCAGATCAGCCAGGAATTCAGGGTGTCGGTCGGCAAGGCAAAAGAGCGGCTGTATATCAGCTATGCCCGGGTCAAGGGCGGCCTACGCTTTCAGGCAGAGCTATTGGCTGGCCGGCCTGGCGGATTGCATGGCAACGACGACTGGCGAGGTATGAACCTGATCAACTTCGTCGGCGCACTACCGAGGCGCAGCAAGAAGGGGAAGCTGGCCCAGCTTAAGTTCCAGATCAAGCGCTCTGGCGGCCGCAAGGGAATCCCCGGCGCCTTTGTCGCAACGAACAAGAAGACGGGCGGCACAGCGGTATTCATCCGCGAGGGGAAGGGCCGATACCCGATCAAGACAATCACCACCATCGACATCCCTCAGATGTTCAACACTCGCCGGGTCAATGAAGTCGTGCGCGCCGTCATGCTCAAGCGCTTCGAGTCGAACTTCGCCCGCGAACTGCGCGGCATCCTCAAAGGTTATGCACGATGACCCCGCATGTCCTCACCCCCTTCACGGGTCCTTCCCCCGTCAGCCCCACACGGCGCGAAACGACCCCGGGAATTCGCCAGTTCTGTGATTTGCTAGGAGGTAAGTAAGTTGCGCATTGTAGGCCAGGAGAGGATTGCCGACGTTTTCGGCGTGGCGCCGAAGACCATCGTCGAGTGGCAGGAGCAGGGGTTCCCGGTGGCGGTGCGCGGGGCGCCTGGCATCCCCAGTGAGTACGACACCCAGACCTGCGTCGGCTGGCTGGTGCAGCGCGAGGTGACGAAGGTGCAGGGCGAGCGGCCGCAGGATCGGCTGGCTCGGGTACAGGCCGACAAGATCGAGATGGAGAACGCCGAGCGGCGCGGGCTGCTGATCAATGCCGAGCAGCTGGAGCCGAAGCTGAAGGCTGCCGCCGTTTCGGCGCGGGAGGACTGGATGGATGCGGTGCCGCGCCTGGCTCGCGAGCTGCCAGACGATCTGCTGGCGCGTGAAGCGATGCTGCAGGCCGAGTTCGAAGCCTTCCTGCTGCGGCTGGCCAGCTGGGCGAACGCGGGCGACGAAGAGGACGACGACGCATGAACGCTCGCGCGGTGTCTGGCGAACTGGATGTCTGGGCCGAGCAGGCGCTCGAGGCGATGCTCGGCCGCGTCTTCGCCCAGCTCAAGCCGCGCGCGCCGTTGTCACCTCTGCAATGGGTGGAGAAATACCGCCGACTGAGCGCCGAAGAAAACCCGGACTATGCCGGCAAGTTCTCGGTCGACAACATCCCGATCATGCGCGGCGTGCTGTCGGTGATTGGCCAGCGCGGCGTCAAGCGCATCGTCGGTCAGAAGTCGGCGCAGATCTCGTGGACGGCCGGCGTGATCTGCACGGCGATGGGCTACTACACCCACTGGAAACCGTGCGTCCAGGTCGCCATGTTCCCGCGTGAGAAGTCGGCCAAGGATTTCGACGCCGAGAAATTCAGCCCGATGGTCCGCGCCACCAAGGCCCTGGCCAAGCGGATCAAACTGAAGAGCAGGAGCGACGGCAACAGCGCGACGCGCAAGCACTACCCGGGCGGCCTGCTCAAGTTCGTCGCGTCGAACAGCCCGGCCGATGTGAAATCCACCAGCGCCAAGGTGCGCTACGTTGAGGAACCGGACGACACCAACCGCGACGTGAAGGGGCAGGGCAACTCGATCACCCTGCTACGGGAGCGCGGCAAGACCATTCGCGGCAGCTTCGAACTGATCGGCGGCACGCCGACGGCCAAGGGCGCCAGCGAGATCGAGAAGGAAATGCGGACGACCGATCAGCGTCGGTTCATGGTCGCCTGCCATGACTGCGGCGAACGGCACGAAGTCGCCCATGAGCACATGGTGATTCCCGGCCTCGATCTGTCGCCCGAGGATCTGGCCGCGCCCGACATCGACGAGCGCTACCCGATGCGCGACGTCTACGGCCGGGCCCGGCCGGAAGAAGCCTTTTACGCCTGCCCGCACTGCGGATCGATCTGGAGCGACGAGCAGCGCATCAAGAATATCAAGGCAGCGGCCGCCGTTCCGCCGCTCTATGGCTGGGAGCCCACCGCCGAAGCCGTCGATCCCGGCTTCTACTTCAACGAATTCCAGTCCTGTTTCGAAGGCTCTTACGTCCCGGTCCTGGCCGAGAAGTACTGCAAGGCGCTGCACTCGCTGGAGCAGGGCGACCCGACCGACATGGTTGCCTACTGGAACAGCACGCGGGGTATCCCCTGGGAGTACAAGGGCGAGCTGCCGGAAGAAGATGAGCTGCGCCAGCGTGCCGAAAAATACGCCGAATGGAGCGTCCCGCATGGCGCCTTGGTGGTGCTGATGACGGTCGACGTGCAGCATGACCGCCTCGCCATTACCGTCTGGGTGGTCGGCCGCGGTGAAGAAATGTGGCTGGCGTACTGGGGTGAGGTCTACGGGCAAACCGTTGTGGCCCATCAAGGCGCCTGGCTGGAACTCGAAGCGCTGATGCAGCGCACGGTGGCCACGCCGAGCGGGCCGCTGACCATCGCCGCCGTCGGCATTGACTGCTCGGACGGCCAGACCTCGGAAGCCTCTTACAGCTTCGTCCGCAAGCACAACCGCCGCGATCGCCAGGTGCTGGCGCTGAAGGGCGCGCCGGATGCCGAGGGGCGGATCGAGATCTGGACGCCGCCGAAGCCGATCGACCCGAACAACAAGGCGACGAAGGCGTCGCGCTACGGCGTGCAGATCCACATCGTCGGCACCGCCAAGGCCAAGGATCTGATTCTCGGCTGGGCGCAGGAGGGCGGCCGGGTCCGTCTGACCGGCAATGGCGCCGGCCGGATGCATTGGTATGAGGGCGTGCGAGATGACTTCTTCGAGCAGCTGCTCTCCGAAATCAAGATCCCCAGCCGCACCAATCCCAAGCGCCGCGCCTGGAAGGCCCGCACCGACCGGCGCAATGAAGGCCTGGACTGCACCGTCTACGCCGTCTATCTCTGCCGCCACCTGAAGCTGCACCTGCGCCGGCCGGGCCAGTGGGATCTGGACGAGCTGCGCCTGCGCCAGGGCGTGCTGCTGCCGGCTGCGGTCGACGTGCCGGAAGTGCCGAAACCTGAAGAGGCTGTGCAGACGTCTGTACAGGATGACGAAGCGCCGGCCGCGGTCGACCTGGACGCCGAGCCGGAAAGCGCCGGCGGCGACGCCCTCGAATTGCTGCAAGCCGCCCGCGCCAAACAGGCCTGGGCAGCAGCGCTGCAGGCCCGCAAGGGAGTATCGCGTGGCCGATGATCTGCGCGAGATTCTCGATGTCGCCCGGCTCAACTTGCCCGACGTTCCCCCGGAAATGTGGGCGCGCCTGGAGCGCGCCATCCGCCAGAACTTCGGCGCCCAGCGGGTCTATATCGCCTCGCAGAAAAAGGGCCGTCACCTGGCCGTGCTGGAAAGTTCGCCCGAGAACGATGCTGCCAAGATTGCCGCCATGCTCGGGGTTACCGTGCAGCATGCGCGGCGACTGAAAAAACTCCGATAACTTCGCGAACATTTTTTGCCTAGTTTGTGCGCCCCGGCGCGCCGATCATGCGCGCATGAACGAACCCACCACTTTCCGCGCCGGCGACTCCGCTTCCTGGTCTGAGTCGCTTCCCGACTACCTGGCCAGCGCCGGCTGGTCGTTGAATTACCGGCTGCTCTGGCCGGCCGGCACGGCGGTCGACATCCCATCGGCCGCCGAATTTGAGGGCGGCGATGAACGCTACGTCGTCTCGCTGCTGTCGGCCGATACCGCCGGCTGGACTGCCGGCCAGGCGATGCTGGTTAGTTGGGTGGAGAAGGGTACAGCCCGGGTCACCCTGGAACAAAAGGCCGTCACCATCCTGCCGGACCTGACGGTGGCCGCTACTTTCGACGGGCGCAGCGCCTACAAGAAAGCGCTCGACCAGGCCGAAGCCGCGCTGGCGGCCTATGCCGCCGGCGGCAAAGCCTGCGTCGCCGAATACGAAATCGCCGGGCGGCACATGAAGTTCCGCGATACGCAGCAGATCCTCGATCTGATCAATCACTACAAACGTCTGGTCGCCAAGGAAACCGCCGCGCTCGCCATGCTTCAGGGCGGTGGCATGCCGGGCCGCATCCTTTACCGGGGCTGACATGGGACTGTTCGACTTTTTCCGCAAGCCGCAGGAAACCGCCGCCGAGCGTGCCGACTGGCTCAATGCCACGGTGCGCACCGTCGCCGCCTCGGTCCATAGCCAGAACATCGCCGGCCTGCGCACGGCATCGCGCAGTTTCTCTGCCGCCGAGACGCCGGCCTGGGTGGAAAGCTGGCCGACCTCGGCCGGCTCGATCAATCAGGACCTTTCCCGCCAGTTGCCTATCCTGCGCTCGCGGGCCCGGGCGACGGCGCGCAACGACGAATGGGCTATCGGCTACATGCTGCGCCTGGACGACGGCGTGCTCGGCGATGCCGGCATTCCGTTGCAGATGAGACTCAAGAAACCCGACGGCAGTTTCGACACCGTCACCAACGCCAGGGTCGAAGAAGCCTACTCCGACTGGGGCAAGGATTGCGAAGTCTCCGGCATGTCCTGGCGCGAGGTCGAAAGCCTGGCGTTGGCCGCCGGCCCGGAAGACGGCGAACTGCTCTACCGGTTCCGCACCGGCAAGGGCAAGTACGGCATCCAGATCCAGCTACTCGACCCGGCGCTGCTTGATGTGACGGTCCATCGCGACTGGGGTGGCAACCGCGTCCGCATGGGCATCGAGATCGACAACGACGGTCGACCGCTGGCCTACTGGATTAACGCGACGAAGGCCGGCGACGACTTCGGCGACGTGATGACTGTCGGCCGCCACGTTCGCCTGCCGGCCAGCGAAGTCCGCCATTGCTTCCTGCGCCGTCATGTCGGACAGATGCGCGGCTATCCCTGGCTGTCCGGTGGCGCTCGCCGGCTGTGGATGCTGCACGATTTTGAAGAGGCCGCCGCGGTGGCCAGCTCGAACGCCGCCAAGCGCCAGGGCTTTTTCTACACGCCGGATGGCGAAGCGCCGGTCGGCTTTTCCGACACCATCATTTCCAGCGTGCTGGAAGCCGCGAAGGCCCAGGGCAAGGTACTGACCCCGGACGAAGTGCAGGCCATCACCGCCGCCGCCGAAAAATACACCACGACCAACCCCGGCCAGTACGACACCCTGCCGCACGGTACGCAATTCGTGGCGAACGATTCCAAGTGGCCGGATGTCTCGGCCGACGGCTACGTCAAGCAGCAGCTGCGGGGCTGGTCCGCCGCGCGCGGCATGTCCTACGTCACGGCCGGCAACGACCTGGAAGCGGTCAATTACTCGTCGGCCCGGGTCGGCATTGTCGCCGAGCGCGAGCACTACAAGCGCCTGCAGGGCATCCTGATTAAGTGGCTGCACACCGATGCTTTCAAAACTGTGCTGCCCTACCTGGTGCTCGGCACGCGCCTTCTAGCCGCCACCCGCATTGCCGAATATCAGGCCGCCGCCACCTGGCAGCCGCGCCGCTGGGCCGGCATCGATCCGGTCAAGGAAGCAACGGCCGACGAAATCAACCTGAAGAATCTGACCACCAGCCGCCGCCGAATCATCCTGCAGCGCGGCGACGACCCCGACGAGATCGCCGCCGAGATCGCCGCCGAGATCGCCCTCTACGGTCTGCCCGATGCGCCGGCCCGCCCCGCCGAACCTGACGCCGCCGACGGTGAAGGGAAGGGCAAGGGCAAGCCCGCCGACAAAACGGAATAGCGAACATTTTTTGCCTAGTTTGTGCAACCTCAAGAAACGAGACTACGCGCCATGACTACACCCGCCGCCTCTACCCTCAAGCGTTCCCGCGTCGAAGGCACCCTGCATCGCATCCTGCCGGCGACCATCACCATTCGTGCCGCCGAGCCGACCGCCGATGGCGCGCCGGCTGAAGAGGGCCTGCTCCGCCTGCACATTTCGGTATCGTCCGAAATCCCCTACCTGCGGCAAAGCTGGTGGGACGATCCGTGGATTGAAGTCCTCGGCCACAAGCCGGGCGAGTGCGACCTTAGCCGCTTCACTTCCGGCGCCGGCGTTGTCCTCGCCAACCACGACCGCTACACCGCTGTCGGCGATACCCCCCTGGCCAGCATCGGCGCCATCGAAGGTGCCACCCTGGCTGGCGGGCGCATGGAATCCGACATCGTCATTTCCCGCCGCGAAGCGCTCAAGGATCTGCGGCAGGACATTGCCGACGGCCTGGTCCGCAATGTCTCGGTCGGCTACATCATCAACGAGCGCGTGCTGGTCCGCCAGGGCAAGGACGGCGAAGCCGACGAATACCGCGTCACCGCCTGGATGCCCTACGAACTCAGCCTGGTCGACATCCCTGCCGACGCCACGGTCGGCCTCGGCCGCAGTCTCGACGCACCCGATCCGCAGAACCCCCAGTCGCGCTACCGCGTGATTGATCTCGATGCTCCGTCCGCCGGGGCAAACACCACCACCTCCCTAGGAGAACGCAGCATGACTACTGTAGTCGATACCCCGGCGGCCCCCACCCCCGCCACCCGCACGGTCGAAGTGCAATTGACCGGCCCCGATCCGATTGTTGCCGAACGCGCCCGCGTCCGCGACATCGCCGCCATCGGCCGTCAGTTCGGCATGAACGAACTGGCCGACCAGCACGCCGAGTCCGGCACCAGCGCCGAGGGCTTCCGATCCCTGGTGCTTGACAAGCTCCGTGACAACGGCCAACTGCGCACCGCCGAATCCCCGGAAATCGGCCTGTCGGAAAATGAAGCGCAGTCCTTCAGCTTCTGCCGCGCCTTCCTCGCCGCCCAGGACCCGGCCAATGCCGCCAAGATTGCCCCGTTCGAAATGGAATGCTCGCGTGCCGCCCAGGACAAGCGCGACAAGTCCGATGCCCGCATCAAGGAACGTGACGCCCGCAGCGCCCTGACCCTGCCGGCCGACGTGCTGTCGCGCGGCCTGCGCGTCATGCCGAACCAGGCCGCTGCCGTTGCCCGCACGCTGATGGCCCGCGTTGCTCGTGGTTCCCGCGAAATGCAGACCTTCATGCGCGACCTGACCGTCGGCGCCCCGACCGGCGGCGGCAACCTGGTCGCCACCGAACTGCTCGGCTCCAGCTTCATTGACCTGTTGCGCAACGCGATGATCCTCGACCGCCTGGGCGTCACCTTCCTGCGCGACTTGAACGGCAATATCGCCATCCCGAGCCAGACCGGCGCCGCCTCCGGTTACTGGGTCGCCGAAGGTAGCGCCCCGACCGAATCGCAACAGACCATCGGCCAGATGCCCTTGACGCCGAAGACGGTCGGCGCCTTCACCGACTTCACCCGCCGGCTGCTGCTGCAATCGTCCATCGATGTCGAACTGTTCGTCCGCATGGACCTGGCTCGCGTGCTGGCGCTGGAAATCCAGAACGGTGCTTTCAATGGCGCAGGCTCCAGCAATGAGCCGACTGGCCTGTTGAACATCGTCGGCTTGGGCTCGGTCGCCATGGGCACCAACGGCGGTGCGCCGACCTACGACATGTGTGTCGACCTCGAAACCGCCGTCGCCAACGTCAACGCCGATGTCGGCAATCTGGCCTACGTCACCAACACCAAGGTGCGCGGCAAGTTGCGCAAGACGCAGGAATTCGCTTCGACCAACGGCAAGGCGGTGTGGACCTCGGGCAGCGAACGCGGCATCGGCGAAGTGCTGGGCTACGACGCCTATGTCACCAACACCATCCCGGCCAACCTGGTTAAGGGCACCTCGGGCGCCGCTTGCTCGGCCGCCATCTTCGGCAACTGGTCCGACTTCGTGGTCGGCATGTGGGGTGGCGTCGACATCATGCTCGACCCCTACGCCAACGCCACCAGCGGCGGCAAGCGAATCATCGCCCTGCAGGACGTCGACTTCAACGTCCGCAATGTCGCTTCCTTCGCCACCGCCGAAGACATCCTGACCGCCTGATAACCCCCGCCCGCAGCAAGCCCGCCCGGTCCCATCTGGGGCCGGGTGCTGGCGGCCAGGGCCACCGGAGAAACCACCATGAAAATCCTCATCATCGACCCCACCAAGGTCAGCTACGGCGACGACCGTGGCGCCATCCACGAAGACGCTGGCCAGGTGGTCGACGTGTCCAAGGAAGTCGCAAGGAAACTGACCGAAGCCAACCGCGCGCTGTATGTGAGCGCCGCCGACGACCCGTTCAAGGATCGCCGCTTCACCGCCTCGAAGGACATGCTGCAGGCCGCCGAAGCGATGGCTAGAACCAAAGCCGCCAAAGCCAAGGCCGCCGCCAAGGCGCCGGTTCCCGGCGCTGGTGAGCCAGGGCAGAACGACGGCCAGAACGACGGCCAGGGCAGCTAATCCCCATCATGAACTTCGCCGACGAAATGCCCCTGTTCTACGCCGATTTCGGCGTATTGGCCGTGCACACGCCCAAGGCCGGCGGGGCATCGTCGAGCGGTTTCGTGCTGCACGATCAACCGGGCATGACCCTGATCGGCGGCGACATCCTCGCCACCGATCATTCCCTGCGCTACCCGGTCGCCACCTTTCCCGTCGTCCGTAAGGGCGACACCTTCCTCGTCGCCGGCGTGAGTTACTCCGCCCGCGAAAATGCCCAGCCACTGCAAGACGGGCTGGAATACACCGTGCCGCTGGCCAAGGCCTGACATGCCCTCAGTCTTCGAACAGATCCTCGCCCGCGTCGCTGCCGCCCTGACGGCCGGCGCCGTCACCGCCAGCGACATCGATCGCGGCAACGAAGACGGCTACGGCGAAGACGAGCTGCCGAAGATCAACGTCAAGCGCGGCCCGTCCGAGACCTCGTCGCACGCTCAGAACCTGGAGCGCACCGTGGCGAATTTCGAAGTCGAGCACCACGTCGCCGGCGCCGCCTGGGAAACCCTCGCCGATGCGCTGCACATCGGCGCCCATGCCGTCATCGCCAACGATGCGCCGCTCGCCGCCCTCGGCCGCGGCCTGCGCATCACCGGCACCGAAGCGCTCGCCGGGTCCGCCGAATTCGTCAGCGGCAAGCTCGTCGCCCGCTACCAGATCCAGTTCCTCACCCGGCCGGGCGATCCCACCCGGGCCATCAACTAACCCGCAAGGAGATTTCCCATGATCAATTTTGGCTCCGGCAAGCTGATCGCCGTCCCGACCAACCTGGCCGACGGCACCGCCATCGCCACCCCGACGCCGGTCATTCTCGGCACCATGCAGGATGTGTCGCTCGACCTGTCGGTCGAAATCAAGGCGCTGTACGGTTCCAAGCGTTACCCGATCGCCGTCGGCCAGGGCAAGGGCAAGACCGAAATCAAGGCCAAGTATGCCGAGATCGACGGCGGCATTCTGGGCAGCCTGTTCTTCGGCAAGGCCGCAACCGCCGGCATCAAGGCGGCGGTGTTCGACAGCGCGGCCAGCATCCCGCCGACCGGTGGCCCGTACACCCTGACTATCGAGCCGCCCAATACCGGAGCCTTCGTCGCCGACCTTGGCGTCATTTTCTCGGCGACCGGCGTACAGCTTGAGCGCGTCGCCAGTGGCCCGGTAACGGGCCAGTATTCGGTCAACGTCGCCACCGGCATCTATACCTTCGCCGCGGCCGACCAGGCCAAGGGCGTCGCGATCAGCTACGAATACAGCGCTGCCGCCGGCGGGAAAATCTGGACCATGACCAACGAAACGATGGGCTACACCCCGAGTTTCACGCTGCTGCTGCAAAACGGCTACGACGGCAAGAATCTGGTCTGCAAGCTCAATCGTTGCGTCTCCGGCAAGCTGGCCATGCCGTTCAAGTCCGACGACTTCGCGGTCTACGACTTCGACGCTCAGGCCTTCGCCGACGGCGCTGGCAATCTCGGCTACATCTGCATGTTCTGATGATGGCCGTCGCCCTCGCCATTCAACCGCTGCCCGGCGCCGGCCTGCTGCATCGGCTCGGCGCCCGCTGTCAGTCGCTGCTGTCGCGCCGCCTGCTGCTGCGCCTGGCCGGCATCCCGACCGTGTCGCTCGAAGGCCGGGTCTACGCCGTGCGCGCCGTGCCGCTCGGCATTGCCCGCGAGCTGGTGCCGGCCCTGCTGCGCTGCTCGCGCCGCTTTGCCGAATGGCAGATCGACGAAGGCCTCTACGACGACTTTCTCAAGGTGCTGGCCCTCGGCCTCAATGCCTCGCCGAAAGTCATCGATCGGCTGACCGTGCCGCTGTGGGACCTGGCCCCGGTCGTCGAGCAGATCGCCCTGGTCAATGGCCTGCCGATGTTGGAGGCTGGCCGGTCCGACCTGGGAAAACTGCTGGCGGCGATGATGCCATCGACTGGGACGCCCTGGTCGCCTGGATCGTCGCCGGTACCGGCTGGACCTGGGGGCACGTCGAGCAATGCGTAACCCTGCCGCAGGTCAATGCGCTGTCGCTGCACTGGGAGTCGGTGCCGGCGCCGGCCGTGCAGCTCAAGCGCATCGCGCAGTTTCTCGGCCTGCCCGATCCCAAGCCGCGTGTACAAACGTCTGCACGGCCGCAAGACGCCCTGCAGGAAGCCATGGCCGCCGGCCTGCCCGTCATGGAAGGCCGGCCCGATGACCCGATGCTCGATTTCCTGGATCTCTGATGTCTGACGAACAAGCCAAGATTGTTGTCGACGGCGACGTCTCGCCGCTGCGGCAGAAGTTGCGCGAAGCCGGCGAAGACCTCAAGCGCTTCGGCGCCGATGGCGAATCGGCTATTGGTCGCATGACCGGGCCGCTCGGCGCCTTGCAGTCCAAGTTCGTCGCCGTCGGCGCCTTGCTGGCCGGCGGCTCAGTCTTCAAAGAGGCGGTCGCCCAGGCCGCCACCTTTACCGAAGAAAGCATGAAGCTCGGCCAAGCGCTCGGCGTGTCGGCCAGCGAAGCCAGCACCTTCATCACCGCGCTGGAAGACATCGACGTCAGCCAGGAAGAATTCGTCGGCGCCACCAAGGCCATGTCGAAGGAGTTGCGCAACAACGAAGCCGACCTGCAGGCCATGGGCCTGAAGACCCGCGACGCCGCCGGCAACCTGCGCCCGCTCAATCAGCTGACGGTCGAAGCAATCGAGATCCTCAACGGCTACAAGTCCGGCACCGACCGCGCGGTTGCATCCCAGGTGCTGTTCGGCAAAGGCTTCGCCCTGACCAGCAACCTGACCAAACTGAACAGCGAAACGCTGGCTGAGAACGCCGAGCTGCAACACAAGCTGGGTGCCATCGTCGGTGAGGAAAACGTCGAAGCCTGGAAGGCTTACGATGCAGCCGGCGATCAATCGCACCTGACCCTCAAGGCCATCAACCTGACTATCGGCAATGCGCTGATCCCGGTGCTGACTGAACTTGGAAACTGGTTTGTTGCAGTTGGACCCTATGCAGTGACGGCTTTTAAAGGCGCGATCGGCGGGTTAGTGGCCTTGTTCTGGGGGCTAAAGTTCGCCGCCGAAACGGTCTGGAATGGCGTCGCTTACGTCATCGAAGTGGTTACGGTTAAAGCGCTTCGGTTCGCAGAGACTGCCGGACGAGCGCTCGTGCTTGATTTTGAGGGGGCACGGGGCGCCTGGGAAAGAGGAACAGAGCAGCTTGAAGAAATCGCCGACAAGCGGCTAAAGAACATCATGGACAGCGCGCAGGAAACGCGCGACAAGCTATGGAACCTGTTCGCCGAAGGCGCCCCAGCGGCCGGGCCGGACGGTAGCGGCAAGAGCGCCGGCAACCTGGTCAAGAAGGACAAGGACAAGAAGGCCAAGGCCGAAGCTGACCCCAGCTACATGCAGTACTACGAGGCGGCCCTTGGCGAACGCAAGCGCCTGGCCTCGGAAGAAGATGCGCTGCGCGAATACACCAAGGCCGAAGAACTGGCCTACTGGCAGACCCTGCTGCAATACGCCGATCTGTCGGTAAAGGACCGCCTGTCGATCGAGAAAAAGGCGTCCGACCTGGTCGTCGCCGTGCGCCGCGAAGAAGCGAAGGAAAAGCAGGCGCTCGATGCCGAGAACGCCAGCCATTCCGAAGCCATGGCCCTGCTGCGGATCGATGCCGAAGCGGCCGCGGCCGACGCCTCGGTCGAAGCCGGCCAGTTCAGCACTCGCGAGCGTCTGGAACTGGAAATGCAATTCGAGCAGCGCCGGCTGGAGATCCAGCGCGCCGCCCTCGAAGAGCGCCTGCAACTGGCCGAGCGCGATCCAAACACCAACCCGGCCGAGCGGGCGCGCCTGCAACACCAGATCGAGAAACTGGAGATGCAGCACGGCATCAAGCTGCGCGGCCTGCAAAGCCGCGTCGCCCAGGAGAACGGGCGGATCTGGGGCGACCTCACTACCCGCATGTCCAGCCTGTGGGACAAGGGCATTCAGTCGCTGATGAACGGCACCTTCCGGTGGCGCAATGCGTTCAAGGCGGTGGGCGCCGAGCTGGTCAGCTGGTTCGCGACGTCGGTTGTCGGTGAAAAAGTTAAGGCATGGATGGCCGGCAAGGTCAAGGAACTGGCGATCTCGCTTGGATTCCTGGAGCAGGAAAAAAGCCTTGAGGTCGTTTCGAGTGCGGCGGTTATTGCGGCGAAAAAAGTTGAGGCGCTCAGCGAAGTACAGGCTAATGCGGCTGTCGCTGGTACGGGTGCCGCAGCTTCTCAGGCCAGCATACCAATCATCGGCCCGGCGCTTGCCTTGGCTGCCATGGCTACGGTGTTCGGTCAGGTGTCGGCGTTCGGGGCAACGGTTGTTGCATCCGCCAGCCGCGGCTTCGACATCCCGAAAGGCCTCAACCCGATGACCCAGCTGCACGAAGAAGAAATGGTGCTGCCGGCGAACATCGCCAACCCGCTTCGCCAGCAGCTCGCCGGCGAAGGTGCGGGCGGCCAGGGGCGGGGAGGGCGGGGCGGCGACACGATCCACGTGCACGCCATGGACGCCCGCTCGTTCGAAAGTTACCTCAAGAAAAATTCCCATGCGCTGGCCCCGGGGCTGCGCCGCATGGCCCGCAACTTCACGCCTAAGGGCGGATCATGAGCGACGCCATCTTCCCTGAACTTCCCGGTCTGGAATGGAAGAACCGCAAGTCGCCAGAATGGAATACCGGCATCCAGCGCGCCGCCAGTCGGCGCGAATTGCGGGCGACCTTCATGTCGGCGCCGATCTACAACTTTTCGCTGTCGTATGAGTTTCTGCGCGAGGGGGTCGAAGCTGAAGTCGAAACGCTGATTGGCTTCTTCAATGCCCGCAAGGGGCGTTTCGATTCCTTCTTGTTCGAAGATCCGCTCGACCATGTCGTAAGCGGTCAGTTGTTCGGGGCTGGTGACGGAACTACCACCAAGTTTCAGCTGGTCCGCAGTTTCGGCGGCAACACCGAACCGGTGATGAATCTCAACGGCACGCCATTCATCAAGAAGGCCGGCGTGTCTATTACCCCGGCCTCCATCGTCAACGGTCTGGTCACCTTCTCGACGGCGCCGGCAGCCGGTGCGGCATTGACCTGGAGTGGCGCTTACTACTACCGCTGCCGGTTCGCTGAAGACACCGCCGATTTCGAGAACTTTCTCTATCGCCTGTGGGAGTTGCGCCAGCTGGAATTCGTCGGCTGCCTGGGCAACAAGATATGAAAACACCATCAAGCCCGGCATTGATCGAGCACCTGCAGACCTCGCAGCAATTCCGCATGGCCGATCTGTTCACGTTCACGCTGGTCAGCGGCGAGGTGTTGCGCTACACATCCTGGGACCGGGACGTCTTTTACCAGAAGGACAGCAATCTCTACCTGTCGCTCGGGCCGTTGATCGAGCGTACCGCCGTCCGCACGGTCATCGGTGTCGAAGTGGACACCATGGATGTCAGCGTCCATCCGTCTCCCGGCGACCAGATCAACGGGCGCGGTTTCGCCGCAGCGGCCGCCCGCGGCGCGCTCGACGGCGCAGAGTTCTTGCTGGAGCGGGTTTTTCTCGACGACGCTTCGGTGGTCATCGGCGGGTACACCAATTTCTGCGGCCTGGTCGGCGACATCGATATTGTGCGGTCGACCGTCCAGGCGCGGATTGATAGTTACCTCAGCCTGCTCAATGTCAATTTGCCGCGCAATCTCTACCAGCCGGCCTGTCTGCATACCCTGTATGACGCCGGCTGTGCCGTCAGCCGGGCGGCCAATGGGGTAGCCGGTGCGGTAGCCAGCGGCACCACCACGACGCTGATCAAGTGCGGCCTGGCGCAGGACAGCGCCTATTTCAACTTGGGCTACATCCGTTTCGATTCCGGCGACCTGGCCGGCACCCGCCGCACGGTGAAGAGCTACACGCCGGGCAATGTGCGCCTGCTGACCCCGCTGCCTTTCGCGCCGGCCATCGGCGACACCTTTACCGCCTACCCGGGCTGCGACAAGACGCAGGCCACCTGCACGGCGAAATTTTCCAACCTGGCCAACTTCCGGGGCATGCCTTATGTCCCGGTGCCGGAGACCACGCGATGACGATGAATGAAACCGAAGGCCGCGCCGCCCTGGTCGCCGAGGCCGGGTCCTGGATGGGCACCCCGTACCACAACTGCGCCCGGATCAAGGGCATCGGTGTCGACTGCCTGCAAATCCTTGCCGGCGTCTATGCCAACGTCGGCTTGATCGAGCCGCCGCCGCTTGAGCACTACGCGCCGGACTGGCACATGCACCGTTCCGAAGAGCGCTACCTGCTCGGCATCGCCGGCTATTTGACGCGCACCGAAACGCCGAAGCCGGGCGATGTCGCCCTGTTCAAGTTCGGCCGCTGTGTGTCGCATGCCGCCATCGTCATCGAATGGCCGCGGGTGATCCATTCCTTCTATGGCCTCGGCGTAGTCGAGGCCGACGCCAACGACGCCGAGCTGGCCGGCCGCCTGCATTCGTGCTGGACGATGTGGCCATGAGCGGACTATTTGGCGCCCAAAAATCGTTTTCCCACGTCGAGCCGGCAGCTGCCGGCCTGCGCGTGCAGACCTCAGCCTATGGCGGTGTGATCCCCATCGTGTTCGGCCGCACGCGCATCGCCGGCAATCTGATCTGGTACGGCGACTTTGTGGCTACAGCGCACACCGACGGCGCCGGCGGTGGCAAGGGTGGCGGCAGCGCTCCGGGCTATACCACCTACACCTACAAGACAGCCTTTGCGCTGGGTCTGTGCGAAGGCCCGATCACGTCGATCAACGGCGCCTGGTCTGACAAGGACAAGATGGCCAATGCCGTCACGTCCGGGTTAAAGAAAGAAAAGGTGACGGCGACCGAGACTTTTACGCTGACCGCCGTACCGATGGCGCTGCCGGCCCTGGCGCATGCGGCCGATTTCGTGAAGCTGGTCAAGATCACCAAACCGGACGAATTCCCGGGAAATCAGCTCGCCTTGTGGCCGTCGGTCGACTACACCTGTACCGCCGGTAGTGCCATCACCATTCTGACCGGCGTCGTTGGCGAAGTGGTGACGGTCAATTACGCCTGGGAAAAAGACGTCACGATCAGCCCGATCTTCAGCCACAAAAAAGGGACGTACCCGCAATCCGCCTGGACGTATCTGACCAGTAAGCACCCGACCGAAGCGCTCGGTTACGAGGGGCTCGCCTACGTCGCGGCCTCGGCCTATGACCTCGGCGACGTGCCGTATTTGCCCAATCACTCATTCGACATCACCGGCTTTGCGCCGTACTCGGTGGCCGACGGCATCCACGACGCGGCGCCGCAAGACATCATTGTCGGGCTGCTGACCAATGCGAACTGGGGGGCTGGCTTCCCGGTCGGCAAGATCGGCGATCTGTCCGCCATGCACGCTTTCACCGTGGCCTCCGGGTTTTTCCTGTCGCCGGCCTTACTCGAACAGACGCCGACGGCCGAAATCATCGGCCGCTTGTGCGACCTGGTGCAGTGCGCGCCCTTTTATTCGGAAGACAGATTGAAGATCGTGCCGCTGACCGATACGGCCGTCAGCGGCAATGGCTTTACCTACACGCCGCCGGCCGCCGCGCTGTACGACCTGACCGACGACGATTTCATTTGCGATTCCGGTGAAGACCCGGTGCGCATCCAGCGCGCCAGCAACGCCGATGCCTTCAACCATATCCAGATCGAGTGCCTTAACAAGGGCAAGCAGTACAACCAGGAGGTCGCCGAAGCCAAGGATCAAGCAGCGATCGACACCTTCGGCCTGCGCACCAAGGACACCATCAAGGCGCACGAAATCACGTCGCCGGCTGTCGCCCGCCGCATTGCGCAGCACATGGTCCAGCGCGCGGTCTACATCCGCAACATCTACGAATTCCGGCTTGGCTGGTCGTACTGCCTGCTGGAACCGGCCGACATCGTCACGCTGACCGACGAGACGCTGGGCATGGACAAGTGGCCGGTCCGCATCGTCAGCATCGAAGAGGACGACATGGGCACGCTGACCATGCGCGCCGAGGATTATCCGGCTGGGGTGCATGACGCGACGATTTACCCGAACGAGTCCGGGGTCGGCTACGACATTGACTACAACGCGCCGGCCGGCGATATCACGATTCCGGCCTTTGTCGAGTCGCCGACTTACAAAGTCACTACCGGCCTGGCCATTGGCGCTGCCGTCTCCGGCGTCGATGACAACTGGGGCGGCTGTGACGTCTGGGTGTCCTACGATGGCGACAGTTACAACCTGGCCGGCCGGATCAATGGTGGGTCGCGGTATGGCTATACCGACCGGGCGATCAGCAGCGCCGCCGGCCAGGTGCTCAAGGTCTCCCTGATCGGCCATGGTGGCACGCTGTCGTCCGGCAGCATTGCGGCGGCGGCGAAGTTCGCTACGCTGTGCCAGATCGGCGGCGAGCTGGTCGCCTATACCACGGCGACGCTGACCGGCGAGAACGAATACAGCCTGACCCTGGCCCAGCGCGGTGTGGATCGGACCTCGCCGGCCAGCCACGTGGCCGGCGAGCCGTTCATGCGTCTCGACAATTCGATTGTCTGGTCCGACCCGTTGCCGGTCGACCGCATCGGCACGGAGATTTTCTTCAAGTTCTGCTCGTTCAACATCTACGGCGGCGGCCGGCAGAATCTCGAAGACGTCAGCGCGTATGCCTACACGATCACCGGCAAGCTGATCAAAGTCCCGCTGGCGGCTCCGACTGGCTTCGTTGTCGATGGCAACAAGGGCGGCCGCTGGTCGATGCACTGGAACAACGTCGACGAAGTCTATGTGACGCGCTACGAGGTCCGCCTGGTCAATGCCAACTGGGGCGACGACGACGAATATCGAATATTTTTCGGGACGGCGACGTCGTGCACCTTCAAGCCGGAGATCCTGGGCAACTACACTTTTTATGTTTCGGCGACCGACAAATACGGTAACCGCTCGGCGGTGGCCACCATTAGCAAGACGTACAACCCGCCAGGGACGGTGCCGGCGCCGACGCAGGACGTAGCCAAAGTGGCGTCCGGTAAGGCGACCGTGGTGCTCGATTGGGCCGACACCGCCGTGGTCGGTTCCTTCCCATTGGGCGGCTACGAGATCCGGACGACCAATGCGGACTGGGGCAGCGTCGGGTATCGCTACCGGGGTCTAGCCTCGACGGCCTCGCTGGCCAACGTGTCGACCACGGCGACGACGACCTGGTATCTGTGCGCATTCGACATCAACGGCAATTACTCGGCGGTCAGCCGGGTGGTGGTGCACGACGCGGTTGTGCCGGGCAATGTCGGGGTGCTGACGATTTCGCGCAAGGGCGCCGATCTGCAGTTGTTCGCCAGTAGCTACACCAAGCCGTCCGACTTTGCCAATTTCGAATTCCGGATCGGTAAATACAGAGGGGGGGCCACGGCCGGCGACGATACCCCTGATGCAGTGGTCGGAACTGGCGATATCTGGGACGACCCCGACTGTGTCGTCGTAACGAATACCAACCCGATGGCACAAGTCGCGCTATCTCAATTCCCGACCCCGCGCTACAGCGCCACCGGCGTCGTCTATCGCGCCGCTGTGCGGATGATAGACCGGTCCGGCAATCAGTCGGCCGTCTCGGCGCTGGCCAACATAACCGTAAAGAGCTTGGTATGAGCCACACCCTGACCGCCGATCTGCGCAGCCTGATCCTCGAAGTCGACTGGCCATTGGAAGAAGATGGCGTGACGCCGCGGGACGACATTGTCGGCATGAAAGTCTGGATGTCGACCACGGACGGATTTACGCCGGGGCCATCTAACATGGCCTATGACGGCGCCGACCTGAAGGCTCGCCTTGACTGCTTGACTGCCGGGTCGGTCTATTACCTGTGCTACGCCCTGATTTCTGCCATCGACCCGAGCGATTGGGTGCTGTCGGCGCAGATCAGCGGCACGCCGATTCGCGTTACTACGGCGAATCAAAGCACGTTCATCGAAAGCTTGACGGCGGATTCCATCAAGGCCGGCATGCTGCGTGGCCGTACATTTGTGACCAATGGCAGTTACCTCTCAGCGGCCAGCACCCTGGGGGATACCACTATTCATGTGGCGGATACCAGCGATTTCCCCGCTAGTGGAATGGCAATTATTATTGACCCGGCGGGTGGGCCAGGTGGTGACGAGTACATATCGTTTACCAGCAAAACAGCGGATACGTTGATTTGCGAGCCGCCTGTTAACGCCCATCCGCTGGACGCAGTAATAATTCCATCGGCAAACTGCGTGGTAATCGACACGCTTACCAATGAGTTGCGTTGTTACGGCGATGACGGCACGGGCTTTATTCGTAAACTAGTGGCTCTCGGCACGAATGATAGTGTCGACCCGGTTGCCGAGCTCGGACATTCGGGCAGCCCAAGGATTGCACTAAAGGTGTCAGCGGGCGATGCATCTGCAATCGATGCTGATAGCCAGTCCGGAAGCGCGGTCAACGCCAGGACGACACACGGCAATGCTGTGTCTGGCAACTCGGTTGGTGACGGCGTAGGCGTAAGTTGCGAGGCTGTTGGAACAGGTGTGCCACTTAGGGTAGTGCCATCCTCGGGGCTACCATCAGCCCCGGTGGCTGGCGCTATTTGTGATTACTCGAATGTGCTGCGGCACTACTCCGGCACTGCATGGGGCGCGTTGCAAAAGCGCGGCACCCAGTATTTTTCCGAACCGGAAGCCGCTAATCAGGATTCGATCAGTTTCAACGACACCACAAACACGTTCTCCTTGAATGCGGATGGCGGCAGTGGCAACGGAAATCTGGCCCTTGGTAACGTAACCGGCGCAGTGGCTGGATTTACCTATTTGTCCTGTTCGGAATCAAACGGCGCCGGCGCGGACATGAATGCGCTGAACGCCCTAGGCGGCCCGTTTCTGACCAACGCTTCCGGGTTAACAAACCTTCCTGCCGGCTGGTACACAGAAACGCGATATCAAGGACTTGTTATACCTGGCTCATCCTACGCTTCTGAGTTCTTATTTGATGCGGGGGCAGGACTTCCGACTGCCCGCATTGCGTACCGTCGGTTTCGTGGCGGTAGTTACTCGGATTGGGTTGAACTGGTCAAGCAGGGCGACACCCTGGCCGTTGCTTCATTGCTGTCGACCGGCGCGCTTGGCTATGGAACGGGGGCCGGCGGCACAGTAACGCAGGCAACGAGCAAATCAACTGCCGTCACGCTGAACAAGCTCAGCGGGAAAATCACGATGAACGCCGCCGCACTTGCGGCCGGCGCGGCTGTGGCCTTCACGTTCAACAATTCGACGTTGGCCGCAACCGACACGTTGACGCTGAATCTGCTCGACACGTCGGTTGGTAGCGCGCTCAGCTACAACGTCTGGGCAAGCGTCAAGGCCGGGATCGCCATTGTCTGCTTGCTGAACCGCTCGGCCGGCTCGCTCTCCGAGGCCGTGGCAATCAATTTCAACGTTCAAAAAGGGGTGACCTCGTGATTTTTCTGGCCGCTGTGACGCATGACATCAGGACCAACACGCTCGAAGCGGTGTGGCTGGAAGAAGTTCTTGACCATGAGGGCGCTGTCGTCGATTTCAAACGGGTGCGCTGCCAGTCCTATTCGGCCGAGCAAGTGGCCGAATTCAATGCCGACACTGCGACGACCAAATATGCCGAGATGGCGGGCTGGTGATGAAAACAGAACAACTGATAGGGGTTGAGTAAATGGGTGAACCAACAATCGCCGGCAGCTGGCTGACCTCGAAGCTCCTGCCGCCGTTCCTCGGCTTCGTCGGCTCGTCGCTGATGCTGCTTTACACGCGCGAGCTCGACCCGCGGCGCATGGCGGTAGCCGTCATCTTTGGCGTGCTGGCAGCATGGCTGGTGCCGCCGATGGCAATGGCCGGCCTGCGCAGCATGGCCAGCCTCGAATGGCTGCCGAAGGATGGGTCAGTAGAAGGGTTGATGGGGCTATTGATCGGTCTGGCGGCGATCAATCTTGTCGGCCTGTGGCTGCAATTCTCCCGAGATCCGCGCGCCGCGATTCATGCGGCGAAGGAGGGGGCTGAAAATGGCAATTGATCTGCTGGTAATCGGCATCCTGGCCGCGTCGCCGATCGCGCTATGGGGCGCGCTCTGCGCCCTCAATTCAATGAGCCGGCCGACGACCCGGCCCAGCGTCGCGTTTTCCTTCCTGCTCATCGCCTGGGGCTGGGGCGCAGTCGCTTTCGCCGCCATCGACTATTTGGTGCACGGCTCGCCGATGTTCTGGCCGCGGCTCTTGTTGTTTGGCGTCCTGCTGCTGGCCGGCGGCAACGGCGTGCTGCATCTGGCCAACCGCAGGGATTGCCGGTGTATGGGCTGCCCTGGTGAAAGTTCTTTTCATGGCCGGCGCCACTTGCGGTCGGCAAAGGAGCATTAAGTGCGAGATTTCAATGATGCGTTCGAGTTGTTGATGGGGCACGAAGGCGGCTATTCCAATAACCCGGCGGACCCTGGCGGAGAGACCATGTTCGGTATTACGGCCAGGGTGGCGCGTGCCTTCGGATACACCGGGCCGATGCGCGATCTGCCGCGCGATACCGCGAAGGCCATCGCCAAGGCCTGGTACTGGGACCCGTTCGGCTGCGATCAATACGACATCCGTGTCGCCTGGCAGATATTCGACTGCGCGTATAACGGCGGCCGAGTTGTCCTGTGGGCGCAGCAGGCCGCCGGCGTCGCGGCCGATGGCCAACTTGGGCCGAAGAGCAGGGCGGCCCTGGCTGCCGTAAATCCGCATCGCTTTGTCCTGTGGTTTTTGGCAGTCCGGCTCATGTACATGACTGGGCTAAAAATCTGGCCGTCGTTCGGCAAGGGCTGGGCGCGGCGAATTTCAACCAACATGATCGAAGGAGCAAAAGCATGATTCCCCCCCTCGTTATGGCGCTGGCCAGCTTCGCACCGCAGATTGTCACGCTGCTCGGCGGACCGAAAGCCGGCGAGGTTGCCGACAAAGTACTGGATATCGCCAAGGCAGTAACCGGTACCGATACGCCGGACGCGGCCGTGGCTGCTATCCAGCGCGATCCGGAGATGGCTTATAAATTTCAGGCGGCGATAGCCGAAAAAGAAGTCGAGCTGGCGAAGATCGATGCCGAAG
>Ga0316605_10000391_pt1 | contig 32176 bp, 30 predicted proteins | sample OWC_soil_day20_n_FD_207666 | JGI IMG/M metagenome (GOLD analysis project Ga0316605, IMG submission 207666) | Wetland soil microbial communities from Old Woman Creek delta, Ohio, United States - OWC_soil_day20_noCT | ecosystem: Environmental > Terrestrial > Soil > Wetlands | place: USA: Ohio...
TAAGTTTAGTTATTAACATATCAACAAACATAAATTAAAATCAAATTTTATATAAAAACTATAGATATATTTGTAAAAGATAAAACGGTAATAATTTTTGAAGAATGGCAAGTTTTGACCCGCACGACGAGAGAGAGAGTAAAGATAAGGATTTTGAAGGACAAATACGTCCTCAGGACTTTGCCGAATTTTCTGGTCAGGAAAAAATCATTGAGAATCTTAAGATTTTTGTAAAGGCCGCATCACTTAGAGGTGAGGCACTTGACCATGTGCTTTTACACGGACCTCCTGGCTTGGGTAAAACCACTCTTGCGCATATTGTGGCCAATGAACTTGGTGTGGATATGAAAATTACTTCCGGTCCTGTTCTGGACAAACCTGGTGATCTTGCCGGATTGCTCACAGGTCTTGAAAAGGGTGATGTTCTTTTTATTGACGAAATTCACCGCCTCTCTCCTATTGTTGAAGAATATCTTTATTCAGCAATGGAAGATTTTTCAATTGACATTATGATTGACAAAGGTCCAGGAGCAAGATCGGTACAAATAACTCTTAATCCTTTTACTTTAATTGGAGCCACAACAAGAAGCGGATTACTCACTTCACCTCTGAGAGCCCGTTTTGGCATACAATCTCACCTTGAATATTACGATTCAGAAGTATTGCTTAAAATTATCACAAGAAGCGCAGCAATTTTGAATATCGGAATAGAAAAAGATGCTGCTAAGGAAATTGCCGGAAGGAGCAGGGGTACTCCTAGAATTGCAAACTCTCTTCTTCGCAGGGTAAGGGATTTTGCACAAGTCAAGGGAAATGGAAATATTGACATTGCAATTACAAAATATGCTCTTGATGCTTTAAATATAGACAAGAGGGGTCTGGATCTCATGGACAATAAAATTCTCTCCACAATAATCCATAAATTCAAGGGAGGGCCCGTTGGAGTGAGTACTATTGCAACTGCAGTAAGTGAAGATCCGGGAACAATAGAGGAAGTTTATGAGCCGTTTCTGATTAAAGAGGGTTTTTTACAAAGAACTCCGCGGGGAAGAGAGGTTACAGACCTGGCGTATAAACATCTTGGGATTGCAAAAATCACAACCGACGAAAGATCACTATTCTGAAAAATAATATCAAATTATGAAAAGAGCTCTTTTTACAATTTTACTCGCATTATCGTTAATGGTTACTCTTGATGCCTACGCTTGTACATCTGCCATTATTACCGGAAAAATAACCGCAGACGGAAGACCGCTTTTGTGGAAAAACAGGGATACCGGCGAAGACAATAACAGAATTCAGTACTTCAGGGGGGAGAAATATAATTTCATAGGACTGGTAAACAGCCCGGATAGTACAGGAATAATATGGATGGGTACAAATGATGCCGGTTTTTCCATTATGAATACTGCTTCATATAATCTTAAAGACGATAATGTTAAGGAGATGGATAAGGAGGGAGAGATAATGTTTGAAGCTTTATCCGTTTGTAAAAACATAAAGGATTTTGAAGCGTTTCTTAAAAAACACAAGAAACCACTTGGAGTTGAAGCCAACTTTGGAGTAATAGATGCCGAAGGCGGTGCCGCTTATTTTGAAACCAACAACACCAGTTTTACAAAAGTTGATGCAAACGACCTTAAAAATGCACCGGAAGGATATCTGATTTATACAAACTACTCCTACACAGGACGTTTTAATGAAGGAATGGGATATATAAGATATCAGACAGCAAGCGAGATATTTTCGGCAAAGGCTGTTTTTATGAATATAACACCTCAGTGGATATTCGATAATCTTTCCCGCTCATATTATCACTCTCTTATGGGCATAGATTATAAAAAACCGGAATTTTCTCCTGAAAAAGGAAGAGGCTGGGTTATAGATCAGGACTTTATTCCAAGAAAATCCTCTACTGCCTCAGTAGTGATTCAGGGAGTAAAACCGGGTGAAAATCCGGAGATGACAACAATGTGGACCGTTCTGGGATATCCGCCTGCAGGGCTTGCAATTCCATTATGGGTAAAAACAGCAGAAAATCAGCCTTCTGTTGTTTTAAAAGCGGCAGATTCCAAAAACGCAGCAGCATGCAATATGGCCCTTGCCCTAAAATACAAGACCTTTTCGGTTAAAAGAGGAAACGGCCCTAAATACATGTATTTTCCACTCATATACAACAGTGCGGGAACCGGATATCTTCAGGAGCTAAAGGGTAGCGAAGAATCAATTTTTGCCATCTACAAAGAATCAATAGAGCGCTGGAGAAAAGAGGGACTCAACACATCTGAGATTGTAAAACTCAACCAGCAGGCCGACCAGATTATTTTACAGGCATACAAATCTCTTTCTGCCAATAAATAACTTTTTCACCGGCGAAGAATTTTTTTTATCATGCGGTTTATACGCTGCCAGATAATTGATGAGGGCTTGTGCGTCCTCAGTTGCTGCGCTCCCTCCGGCCGAATCGCCCTCATCAATTATCTGGCAATGAAAGACGATGTGTAATAAGTTTCTATTCGCTGCCGATACATGATTTTTAATTAGCCCCATACAACCGATAGCCTCTGAAAAATAAATAATAGAATAAAAATAAGGTGCGGCTTTGCCGCGGTTTATGAGCCATGCGGCAGGCAAATTTTTTCCGCCGAGAACGTAAATCTGCGACGCAGGAGCACCTAACTTGTACCTTTTGGAGGCGAATAATCAATCCTGTTAAAAATCATATTGCCAATTAATTGCTAAGAAGACGCAGACATTAAGTCTGCGTCTTCTTAGCAACTTGTTAATTATCTAATATTTGGCACAGTTTCAGGCGGCGATTTGAAACATTTCTGAACAATCTTTTTACACTGACAACTAATTGATGAGGGCGATTCGGCCGGAACGAAGTGAAACGCAGCGAGGACGCACAAGCCCGAAGCAATTAGTTGTCAGTGAATTGCTGTCAGAAAGAAAACTCAACCCGACGCCAGAAACTACTCAATCTTGAGATCCTGGAACGCAGCAATGTGTCCGTCGTTTGGAGCAGTGACAACTATTCTTACAGCCTTAACAGGCTCTTTGGGAAGAATTGCGGCCGAACCCCTGAAGAGATTGCTGTATTTAACAAACGAGGAACCGTCATAAGAAACCTCAACATATCCGTCGGTAACCCAGTAGAATGCAATGTTTGGAATACCTGTTTCTACAATAATTTTTGGAGTAGTAACCGGAGATTTGAAGCGGTATGTAATAAAGTCTCCTGCCTGCAATTTACGGCTGCTGCGGAAATAGGTATTTTGCTTGTAGTCGTATAGATTTGTCAACGGATTTCCCTTTCCGGCATCGATGTTTGTCTCTATTTCAAGTTCTGGTTTCTGATACTCATAAGACACATTGGAAACTTTTACAGTAATACTTTTAAGTTCGTCCCTGAAGAATGTTGCAAAGCGGAATTTTAACGGCTTGTCTGTATATACTTCACCTTTGTATACCGGAGACTGTGGTGTGGGTTCGCTTTCGTCCATTGTGAACCTTACAACAGCCCATGGATAAGGAAGAGTAACCCTAACCGCTCCATCTTCGTATTTTGCTTCAGGAGGAGTAATGCGAAATGCAATTCCCATGTGATACATTCTGTCGTAATGGAATTTTGTAAGACAGTCATTAAAGTCGCTCCAGCTCCTTAAATTCTGCATTGTCCATCCGGTTTCGGACATTGCTGCAAGTCTTGGATAAGTCTGATAATCAATAAATCTTGCCGGCCATCCGAGAAGCTCTGTCCAAAGAGCACCCTGTACGCCAACAATCAGTTTTGATTCGGACTCGTTAAGCGAGGCAGTTCCTACAGGGTCGAGAGCATAGACTTTTTCTAAAGATACAAGTCCTGCCCAGTTGTGGCCCCTCTCAAGTTCCGACTGTTTCATATCGAAGTAGCAGTACTGACCGGGCATCATAACGGTAGGTTGTCCTTTTTTAACCGACTCGATACCCTTTTCAATGCTTCTCCATGCATAGACTCTTGTTTGAGGATTTAGCGCACCGCCGCTGATAATTTCGTCCCATCCGGACATTTGCTTGCCATGTTTTTCAACAATCTTTTCCATCCTGCGGACAAAATAATTCAGGAGTTCCTCATTGTCCTTCAGCCCCTCTTTTGCTTTTAAAGCAAGGCATTTAGGGCAATTGTCCCAAGCAGAAAAATTAACTTCGTCGCCTCCAATGTGAATATGTTTTGAAGGGAAAAGATTTGCAAGCTCCTTTATAATATTATCAAGCATCTTGAAGTTCTCTTCTTTTCCGACGCACCATACGTTCTTTCCCACTCCCTGTACGCTGAGCCCGTTTTCTTCGCTGTCGCAGGCAACATTTGGATATGAAGCAGTAACAGCTTTACTATGCCCCGGGAGGTCTATTTCGGGCACTATTTCAATGTGCCTTTCGGTTGCGTATGCAACAACTTCCCGGATCTCTTTTTGGGTGTAGAACCCGCCATATCTTTGGTTTCCCGATCCAAACGAAGGTTCTAGCACCTCATTCGGGCCTCTCCAGGCTCCTTTGGCAGTGAGGTCGGGGTATTTCCTGATCTCCACTCTCCATCCGTTGTCGTCTGAAAGATGCCAGTGCAAAACATTTATTTTATGGTAGGACATCCAGTCGATATAATTTTTTACCACAGCCACATCGAAAAATGTTCTGGATACATCAAGCATCATGCCTCTGTAATGAAACCTTGGCGAGTCTTCGATTGTAACCGCAGGAACTTTCCATATTTCGTGTCCGGTTGCTCTTCCGGAGTAAACTGTTGGCGGAAGGAGCTGAAGAAGAGACTGTATGCCGTAAAATATTCCGGAAGAAGCAGAGGCTTTAATTGTAATGGCATCTGCAGATACTGTAAGAATATAACCTTCGTCCGGAATCTGATAACCGGCAGACATATCGAGATAAATATAATTTTTTGGCTGTAAATTATTTGTAACTGTAAATTGGAATCCCGTTGCTTTTACTAATTTTTCTTTTAGATAATTAAGGTCCGACTGGTTTTTGTAGTTAGCAGTGATTGTTGTGCCTCTGTCCAAAACAAAAGCCCCCTCCCCTGTTATTACAGAATTGGGTTTTGGAATAATTGACACCTGTGAATAGAGCGACAGGCCCGTCAATAGTACCGTGATTAGTGATAAAAGAGTTTTTTTCATGTGTATGATGGGGTTATAAATATTATTGTAATGCTACATTTTTATCATCGGGTAAATATACGAAATTAGGAGTATTCTTTGTTTATCTTGGCCAAAATGTCTACGTTTGTGCACTTTTTTTAATACCGTTAAAAATGTCCGAAAAACTTATTTCAAAAATCCCTGAGGGGCCTTTGTCCGAGAAATGGACGAAGCATAAGTCTCAGATTCGTGTAGTAAGCCCAGCTAATAAGCGCAAGCTTGAAGTGATTGTTGTAGGAACCGGCCTTGGAGGAGCTTCTGCTGCTGCTTCGCTGGGAGAATTGGGCTATAATGTAAAGGTTTTTTGCATAAGCGACTCGCCCAGAAGAGCACACTCAATTGCGGCTCAGGGGGGTATAAATGCTGCCAAGAACTATCCAAACGACAATGACTCTGTTTACCGTCTTTTCTACGATACAATAAAGGGGGGAGACTACAGGAGCAGAGAAGGAAATGTCTATCGCCTCGCAGAGGTAAGCAATTCAATTATAGACCAGTGTGTTGCCCAGGGAGTTCCTTTCGCAAGAGAATACGGCGGATTACTCGACAACCGTTCATTTGGCGGAGCTCAGGTTAGCAGAACGTTCTATGCAAGAGGCCAGACCGGTCAGCAACTGCTTTTGGGCGCGTATGCCGCTCTTAATCGCCAGATTGAAAAAGGTTCGGTGAAATCTTTTGTAAGGCACGAAATGCTTGATGTTGTTTTGATTAATGGCGAAGCGAAAGGAATTATTGCCAGAAACCTTGTAACAGGCGAAATCGAAAGACATGGAGCACATGCCGTTGTAATTGCAACCGGTGGTTACGGCAATGTATTTTTCCTGTCTACCAATGCAATGAACAGTAATGGTTCTGCTGCATTTCAGTGTTACAGAAAAGGAGCTTTCTTCTCAAACCCTTGTTTTGCACAAATTCACCCTACATGTATTCCGGTTCACGGAGAACAACAGTCGAAACTCACTCTCATGAGCGAATCTCTGAGAAATGACGGAAGAATCTGGGTTCCTAAAAAGAAAGAGGACGTTGAAAAGATAAGAGCTAAAAAATTAAAGGCTTCACAAATCGCAGAAGAGGACAGAGATTACTATCTCGAGCGCCGCTATCCTGCTTTTGGTAACCTTGTTCCTCGTGACGTTGCGTCAAGAGCAGCCAAAGAGAGATGCGATGCGGGATTTGGTGTAAATGATACCGGACTTGCCGTTTTCCTTGATTTTAAATCGGCAATTGACCGCCTTGGAAAACACGTTATTGAAGAGCGTTACGGAAACCTTTTCCAGATGTACGAAAAGATAACAGACGTAAATCCTTATAACGAACCAATGATGATTTACCCGGCTATTCACTATACAATGGGAGGTCTTTGGGTTGATTATAACTTAATGACAACTGTACCGGGACTCTATGCAATTGGAGAGGCAAACTTCAGCGACCACGGCGGAAACCGTCTTGGAGCATCTGCTCTCATGCAGGGTCTTGCTGACGGATATTTTATCCTGCCATACACTATTGGGGACTTCCTGGCAAGTAAAATTCAGGTTCCTAAAACAGATATTAACAACCCAGCTTTTGCAGAAGCCGAAAAAGCTATTAAAGAGAGGGTTGCAAAACTATTTGCGATAAAGGGAAAACAACCGGTGGATTATTTCCATAAAGAACTTGGCCACATTATGTGGAACTTTGTTGGAATGGCCAGAAACGAGGAAGGTCTTAAGAAAGCTGTTAAGGAAATTAAAGTTTTGCGCGAAGAGTTCTACAAAAACCTTTTTGTACCGGGCGAAAATTCTGAATTCAATCAGGAGCTGGAAAAAGCACTCAGGGTTTCCGATTTCCTTGAAATGGGAGAACTCATGGCACTCGATGCTCTCATGAGAAGAGAGTCATGCGGCGGCCATTTCCGTGAGGAGATGCAAACCGAAGACGGAGAAACACTCAGAGACGACGAAAACTATATGTATGTGAGTACATGGGAGTATATGGGAGAAGACAAAGAGCCTGTTAAACACAAGGAACCTCTCAAATACGAATTTGTGAAAACAGCAACCCGTAACTATAAAGATTAAGAGAAAACAGATATGGACTTTACATTAAAAGTTTGGCGCCAGAAAAGCGCGAAAGACAAGGGAAAGTTCGAGACATATATTGTTAAGAACATCTCACCCGATACATCTTTTCTTGAGATGATGGACATCCTTAATGACCAGCTCATCAGAGAGGGTTGCGACCCCGTAATGGTTGAAAAAGGATGCAAGAGCAACGGACCTGTAGCATTTGACCATGACTGCAGAGAAGGCATTTGTGGCATGTGTTCGTTGTATATAAACGGAAGAGCACACGGCCCGGACGATGACATTACAACATGTCAGCTTCATATGCGCCATTTTAAAGATGGAGATACTATTACCATTGAACCATGGAGATCGGCAGGAATGCCCGTTATTAAGGACCTTGTTGTAGACAGAGGAGCACTTGACAAAATTCTCCAGGCAGGCGGATATGTATCTGTAAATACAGGTGGCGTTCCTGATGCTAACTCGATTCCTATTCCACGGGATTTTGCCGAGGAAAGTATGGATGCTGCAGCCTGCGTTGGCTGTGGAGCCTGTATAGCTACCTGCAAAAACGGATCTGCAATGCTTTTTGTTGCTGCCAGAGTAAGTTCGCTTGCTTTGCTTCCTCAGGGTAAAATCGAGGGTGCGAGAAGAGCAAAAGCGATGGTTGCCAAGATGGACGAACTTGGTTTCGGAGCCTGCACAAATACCCGCGCATGTGAACTGGAGTGTCCCAAGAGTATTTCCGTGGCACACATTGCAAGACTTAACAGAGAGTTCCTTCTTGCAAAGCTTAAAGACTAACAGTTATACATATATGTAAAAAGAGGCCGGTTTAAACCGGCCTCTTTTGTTTTAACAGTTAAATAAATAACTATAAAGGAGTGACCATTTTTTTGTACAGTCCTATAGCTTCAAACTTATCAATGAGTGATATGAACGCAGACTCAGGTGGGTCATTCTCTGTCAGAATCGAGAAAAGGAGATCCATCATAAAAGCCTTCGGATAATATAATTCGAGATATATATTGTCACTGGCTCCGTTGATTCCGTTCGGGAACACACTGTTCGTAATTGTAAAGTAAAAGTCTGATTTTGTATAGGTTCCAGCAACAGGAGCAGAGTTTGTGTAGTTGAAGGTTACAGCACTGGTTGCATCAAAAACAACTCTTTCCGGATTAAACAGCAGTTTGCGAACCTTTTCTTTGTTGTCTTTAAGAAATTGTAGTGCAACCGGGTTTTCTTCGGCATAGACCTGATTAAAAACAATTCCAAGAGCTGTTCCTGCTGTGTCAATTTTCCACGAACCCGTGAGGACAATTGGTGCCTGTTCTTTGTTACAACTTGTAAGCGATATAGATAAGACCGCTAAAGCCACAACAGTAAGAAATCTGTTAAGTTTCATAAAATTACTTTTAAGGTGAATAATAAATGTAGAATAGGCATTAGCAACACAAAAGTATAAAAATTAGCCAATATTCTATTAAATTTGTAAAAAAATATAAGATGGAGTATTTTGCTACCTGCAATGGAATCGCTGTTCACATATCTGACAGCCAGAAGGGAGAGAAGTGTCTGATTTTGCTGCATGGCTATCTGGAAACGCTTAATATTTGGGACGATTTTATAAAATTGCTGCTCCCAAAGATGCGAATTATATCACTTGACCTTCCCGGCCACGGGCTTTCTGGAACAAACAAGGAGATAAATACAATAGAATTTTCTGCAGATGTCGTTCGCGCAGTACTTGAGAAATGCGGTGTGCAAAAAGCATACATTATGGGGCACTCTATGGGCGGATACATAGCAATCGAAGCAGTAAAAAGATATCCTCACCTGTTTGAGGGGCTTGTGCTCATGCATTCGGTCCCATTTGCAGATTCTCCTGAAAAAAAGGCAGACAGGGACAGAGAAATAGCTCTTATCAAACAGGCAAAGTTGCCGACAATAGCCCGTATGGGTATTCCAAAAATGTTTTCGCCTAATAATCTGCGAAGAATGGACGAAAAGATATTTGAAATAATCGAGCTAACCGAAACACATGATCCCGAAGGAATCGCAGCTTCGGTGGAGGGGCTTAAGGCAAGACCGGACAATTTCGAATTTCTGAAGGAATGCAAAACGCCTCTTATGATGTTTTTCGGTGCAGAAGATTATCATATTCCCGTGGAAAGGGCCGAACTGCTGGCAAAAGAGCTGCCTATGGCAGAAACGGTATTTTTAGCCAATTCCGGCCACAATGGTTTTCTTGAGGAGCCGGTAGCTGTACAAAGCGCATTGGAGCGCTTTATGGCCCTGTAACGATATATTTCATCACTAATATTAACTCTTTCATGAAGAATTTTTTGTTTTTGCCGGTATTGTGTCTGATTATCTTTAATAATCAGCTTTATTCACAGAATACACTCCGCGACTATGGCGTTAAAATTGGAGTGATGAAAACAGGAAAAAACAACGCAATAACCGATGTGCCGGGAGTAAAAGTCGGTCACAAAACATTAATTTCCGGAGAGGATATCAGAACCGGGGTAACAGCAATTGTTCCGCATGAGGGAAACCTGTTCAGAAAAAAAGTTCCCGCAGCGATATTTGTTGGCAACGGATTTGGAAAACTTGCAGGATATACTCAGGTTAAAGAGCTTGGAAACATTGAAACTCCGGTTATTTTAACAAACACAATGAGCGTGGCGGCCGCTCTTGACGCGCTGATAACATACACTCTTGCTCAGGAGGGAAATGGAACAATCGGATCTGTTAACGGCATAGTAGGAGAAACAAATGACGGAGGGCTTAATGATATAAGAGCAAGAGTTGTAAAACCGGCAGATGTTCTTGAGGCAATTGCGAATGCGAAGTCAGGAATAGTTGAACAGGGTGGGGTAGGCGCAGGAACCGGAACAATATGCTTTGGATTTAAGGGCGGGATTGGAACATCGTCCCGGGTACTCCCTAAATCTCTGGGGGGATATACTGTGGGAGTTCTTGTCCAGACAAATTACGGAGGAGTTCTCGAGGTTGCTGGAGTTCCCGTTGGTCAGATGCTTAACAACTACAGCTATAGAAACAATATTATGCAGGATGCCGATGGTTCTTGCATGATTGTAGTCATTACAGACGCTCCGCTTACTTCAAGAAATCTTGAAAGGGTGGCAAAGAGAGCATTTATGGGGCTGGCAAAAAGCGGTGGAATTGCTTCAAACGGAAGCGGCGACTACATAATTGCGATGTCTGTAGCAAAAGAGAATTTACTTGATGAGTCCTCGGAGTTTTATCTGCCTAAAGAACTTCAGAATGACGCCGTTTCACCTGTATTTATGGCAACAATTGAGGCTACCGAAGAGGCCCTCATTAATTCGCTTGTGGCAGCAAAAACCATGAAGGGATATAAAGGCAAAGTGGTGGAGGAGCTACCAAAGGAAATTATCAAAAGGATAGCGGCCGGCGTGAATCTCGGCAACCATTCTGTACAAATCGTTCCTTAGTTTGTCAATCTGAATTTTTTCCCGTGCAGAAATAAAAATACATGGAGCATTTTCTTTGCCCATCCAGGAGTTCTGCAATTCGGCTATTGTGTAGTTCTCTTTCTTTTTAGGACCTAAGTCAAATTCGTCCTGTGGAATATACTTATATGCGTCTATCTTGTTAAAAACAAGAAATACAGGCTTGTTCTTTGCTCCAATTTCGTTTAAAGTATCGCGGACCACATTTATCTGCTCTTCAAAATTCGGATGAGAGATATCTACAACATGCATAAGTATATCTGATTCTCTAACCTCATCCAGGGTGCTTTTGAAAGATTCTACAAGCTGGTGTGGAAGTTTCCTTATAAAACCAACGGTATCGCTGAGAAGAAACGGAACATTTTCGATAACAACTTTTCTCACCGTTGTATCCAGCGTTGCAAAAAGTTTATTTTCGGCAAAAACGTCACTTTTAGCCAGCAGGTTCATTAGTGTGCTTTTGCCAACATTTGTATACCCAACCAGAGAGATTCTCACCATATTGCCTCTGTTTCCCCTCTGTGAGGCCATCTGCTTGTCTATCTTCTTCAGTTGTTCTTTTAACCGGCTGATTTTATCAAGGATTATACGACGGTCGGTCTCTATCTGACTCTCACCCGGACCCCTCATTCCTATACCACCTCTCTGGCGCTCGAGGTGGGTCCACATTCTTGTCAGCCTGGGCAGCAAATATTGATACTGAGCAAGTTCTACCTGTGTTTTCGCATAAGCAGTTTTTGCTCTTTTTGCAAAAATGTCAAGTATGAGATTTGTTCTGTCAAGAATCCTGCATTCGAGTTCTCTTTCAATGTTTCTTAGCTGAGAAGGTGTCAGTTCGTCGTCGAATATTACAAGACTGATATTTTGTTCTTTGATATATGCCTTGAGCTCTTCGAGTTTACCGGATCCGATATATGTCTTGGGATTTGGTTTATCTACTTTTTGAATGAATCTTTTGTCGGTAACAGCTCCGGCGGTTTCTGCAAGAAACTCCAGTTCATCGAGGTACTCAATGACTTTTTGTTCGTCTTCGTTTTGCTTGATAACACCAACAAAAACGGCTTTTTCAATAAAATTGTCCTGTTCGGTCATCTGTCTTTAGTAAAGAAAAGGCTGCTTCTTATGAGGCAGCCTTTGTCCATATTTTTCAAAATTAATTATCTTAATTGGAAAATAACAGGGAATGTGTAACGAACCTTAACTGGTTTGTTCCTTTGTTTTCCCGGTTTCCATTTAGGTGAAGAAGCAACAACTCGGGCAGCTTCTTTATCAAGTGAAGCATCAACTCCTCTGACAACCTTTACGTCACTTACACTACCATCGGTACCAACGAGAAACTGAAGTATAACACGACCCTGAACGCTGTTTTCCTTAGCGATTTCGGGATAAACCAGTTTACTTGCAACCCATTTTGTAAATGTATTTTCGTCACCACCCTGGAATGTTGGTTTTTCTTCAACGATTGTGAAAGGAATCTCTTCTTCTACAATTACCTCTTCAACAGCTCCCTTAACATAGTCTTTAATTTCCACGCCAAGTTTTTTGTCGTCTTCTGTGTTAATAACGAGGTCATTTTTAATGTTCATGTCGTCATCAACAATTTCGATAACGTCCGAAACTGTAGGAATTTTTGGCATTTCTGCAGGGGGCGGAGGGGTATCGTTGGTGATGGGGATTAACTCCTCTTCAATTACAACTGCGTTTTCAGTTCCGGTTTGTGCTGTGCTTTTATCGTAGCTTTTCCATTCGAAAGCCAGTAACACAAGTAAAAGTGTTGCAACCAGACCAATTTCTGTGAACAGCAGCTTCTTGTTTTCGAGATTTGCTTTAGGCGTTTTCTTTATTTCCATGTCTTTGTTATGTATACAAATGGTTATCGAATTGTAAAATTAGAAAGAAATAATTATTTGACAAAAGTAATTGTGGATAAACTTTTATAAAAAATTACTAAATGCAAGATAATGAGGAGAATAAATTTTTTAATGATTGTTAAAAACTTTTTAAAGTGGAGCATATCGGAGTCGAACCGATGACCTCTTGCATGCCATGCAAGCGCTCTAGCCAACTGAGCTAATACCCCATATATTTTGCACCGCAAAGATGCAAAATATTTTGAATTTTACTAAATCAAATTTAGGTCCTTTAGCACCTGATTAGTTGACCTTACTGAATCTGCGCTCTTCTGGAATTCTGCCTTCTCTTCTGCGTTGAGGTTTAGCTCAACAATTCTTTCCCATCCGTGTCTGCCCACAACTACAGGAACACCAAGGCAGATATCTTCTTGAGAGAATTCTCCCTCAAGCATAACGCTGCAAGGATAAATCTTTTTTTCATCGAGTACGATAGATCTGACAAGTGCTGCAGCTGCTGCACCGGGAGCATACCAGGCAGATGTTCCTAAGTGTTTTGTGAGAGTTGCACCACCAACCATAGTGTCTTTAGCTACCTGTGCAAGCACTTCGCCGGAAAGCAGTTCGCTTACCGGAATGCCTCTTAAGTTTGCAAATCTTGTCAACGGAATCATGGTTGTGTCTCCATGACCACCGATAACCATGCCAGCTACGTCACTTGCAGGAGAGTCCAGAGCTTTTCTTAAATAATATACGAATCTGTTGCTGTCAAGGATACCGCCCATGCCAATTACTTTGTTCTTGGCAAGCTTGGTCCTTTTCAGTGTTAAATAAGTCATTGTATCCATTGGGTTTGAAATCATCACAAATACTGCATTAGGTGAGTATTTCAGTGCGTTTTCAACTACATTGTTTACTATCTCTGCGTTTGTGCTGATAAGCTCTTCCCTGGTCATACCGGGTTTACGGGGAAGACCAGATGTAACAACAATTACCTTTGATTTGGCTGTTGCTTCATAATCATTTGTTACTCCGGTTATTTTTGTATCGAATCTGAGGAGCTTCGCGGTTTGCATCATATCAATCGCTTTTCCTTCTGCAATACCGGGTTTAATATCCAACAATACAATTTCGCCAGCGAATTGCATCATATTCATCGCATTGACACAAGTGGCTCCAACATTCCCGGCACCAATAACACTTACCTTTGACATAATTTTAAAATTTTAATTTATATATTTTAGTAGTTTTGCAGCAAATAATAAAAACATGAATAGCGTTAAAGAATTCCGCACATATCGTGCCAAAATGAATAAGAAAATTCTTGATTCTGACAATTTATTTTTTAAGCGATTTTATAATCTTGACACCAGATGTTATGAAGACGGAGCCTTACCTTCGCAAACAAAAGAAATGCTCGGACTTGCAACGTCAATGGTACTTCGGTGCGATGATTGTATTAAATATCATCTTGAAAAATGTTTTGAACAGGGTGTGACAAGAGAGCAGCTTTTTGAAATTTTTTCGGTTGCGAACCTTGTTGGCGGTTCAATTGTTATCCCCCACACAAGAAGAGCCGTCGAATACTGGGATTTGCTGGAAGAACAGAAAAACAATGGTTAAATACTTCAGGGAAAATACTCGTTTTGTTTTCAAAGAACGAAGAGACAATAACAAATGGATTAAGGATGTTATTGTATCGGAATCTGCTAATGTTAAATTCAAAGCAGGAGATATTAATATTATTTTCTGTTCAGATGAATATTTACTCGATTTAAACAAAAAGTACCTGTCACATGATTTTTATACCGATATTATAACATTTGACAATTGTTCAAACAAAATTATATCGGGAGATTTGTTTATCAGCGTCGACAGAGTAAGGGAAAATTCAAGAACTTATTCTTCGTCTTTTGATGAGGAACTCCACAGAGTTATTATTCATGGGGTACTGCATCTCCTGGGATACAAAGACAAAACCAAAGCCCAGAGTAAAATAATGAGAGATAAAGAAAACTTTTATTTAAAGTTAATATATTAGATGACAGACAGCTACGACATAATAGTTATTGGAGCGGGACATGCGGGTTGTGAAGCAGCGCATGCAGCTGCAAAGATGGGTTCGAAGGTCCTTCTTTTAACTATGGACATGAATAAGATTGCTCAAATGTCTTGCAATCCTGCAATTGGTGGAATAGCTAAAGGGCAGATTGTTAGGGAAATAGATGCGCTGGGCGGCTGCTCCGCAGCTGTTACAGATGCAAGTACTCTCCAATTCCGGATGCTAAACCGGTCTAAAGGACCTGCTATGTGGAGCCCGAGGGCTCAATGCGACAGACAGCACTATTCATTGAACTGGAGATATATTTTGGAAAACACTCCAAACTTAAATATCTGGCAGGACACAGTTGTCTCTTTTATCTTTGACAATAATTCTGTTACCGGAGTAACAACTGAACTCGGAGCGACATTTAGTGCAAAATCCGTGATTCTTACTGCAGGTACATTTTTAAATGGTAAACTATTTATTGGCCTTCATTCAGCTGAGGGCGGCAGAGTAGGGGAACTTCCTTCTCTTCACCTATCTGAGCAGCTTTTGAGTATGGGATTTTTGGTTGAAAAAATGAAGACCGGAACACCTCCGAGAATTGATGCAAGATCGGTTGATTTATCAAAACTGGAAATACAGCCCGGTGACAGCAATCCGGAGAAATTCTCTTTCTTAAATATTCCGTCACCAATTCAAGGTTCGGTTAAGCAGATGAGTTGTTACATGGTCCATACAAATAGTAAAGTTCACGATATACTAAAAGATGGCTTTGAATTTTCTCCTCTGTTTTCCGGGAAGATATCCGGTAAAGGGCCGAGATATTGTCCTAGTATTGAGGATAAGCTAAGAACTTTTTCCGATAAAAATTCCCACCAGCTATTTTTAGAGCCGGAAGGATGGAATACGAATGAATATTATCTTCAGGGATTTTCGTCTTCTTTGCCACTTGATACTCAATATGCCGCTTTAAGGGCAATTCCGGGATTTGAAAATGTAATTATTTTCCGGCCGGCTTACGCTGTGGAATATGATTACTTTCCACCTACTCAGTTGAACCACACTCTTGAAACCAAAATTATATCCAATCTTTATTTTGCAGGTCAGGTTAACGGAACAACAGGTTATGAAGAAGCAGCCGCTCAGGGCTTAATTGCAGGAATCAATGCGCATTTAAAACTGGCGGGGAAAGAACCGTTGATTCTAAAACGCAATCAGGCCTATATTGGTGTTCTCATAGACGACTTAGTAACAAAGGGAGTTGATGAGCCATACAGAATGTTTACATCCCGGGCAGAATACAGAATTTTACTGAGGCAGGATAATGCAGACCTCCGGCTCACAAATATTGGTTATAAAATTGGCCTTGCTTCTCACGAAAGATTCAGGCTAATCAATAAGAAATACGAGCTAATCAATGATATTATTGATTTTTTAACTACTGCTACAATCTCTCCTGACGAGGCTAATCCTTTTCTTGAGAGAATTAGCACAACCACGATTAATCAAAAAAAGAAGATTTCCGAAATTTTAAGCAGGCCTCAGGTAGATTTAAAATCGCTAATTGAAATTGTTCCACGTGGAACGATTGAAAATTTTTTGGCTGAAAAAGCAAACACATCTATAAATGCACCTCAAATATTAGAGATTTTATTTGATGCAGATAAAGAAGAGGATACAGTAAGTAATTCCCTATCAAATAGTGATATATCTTCCCTGACCGAAACTTTTTCTACTCTGGCTGCTGATCTTTTATTGCCATATCAGAATAATGCTTACAATGGGAGTATTTCCGGCGTAAAAATCATTAAAAAAGAGATACTTGAATCTGTTGAGATCCTCATTAAATATAAAGGATACATAGACAGGGAGAAGAGAATAGCCGATAAAATTTTAAAACTGGAAGAGATTAAGATTCCTGAGAAGTTTGATTATACAAACCTTACTTCATTGTCTATTGAATCAAGGCAAAAGCTGCAAAAACAAAGGCCAAAGACAATATCTCAGGCATCAAGAATTCCTGGTGTTTCTCCTGCGGACATATCTATTCTGCTTATATATTTCGGTAGATAGCAAGAAAATAACGGTAATTGTTCCTCGTGGAACATAATGTGCTATTCCATCGGAAGAGAGAGGTGGAGCTTATCGATAGATTTTGCAATACCATCCTTTAATTCCATGAAAAGAGCTGCCCGTTCTGTGTTGGAGCCGGGCAGCTTTTCATAACCATAGCCAGGAAGATCCGCTTTTACAATATAAGTCTCGCTTCTTCCGGTAAATCTCAATACTGAATATATATCTTGAAAATCATCCATAGTAGTTGCGTTGCTTTCAAGAATTTTGAAGATTTTTCCTGAGATATCCGTTTCATCAGGGTATCCTATAATGTAAATGCGCTTTGTTAATCCTTCAATAGTGATTTTTTCGAATTCAAATGCACTGCCATTTCTGTCCAATACCTCGGAAAGAGCATATCTGAGGATGGTAAGTGGCCACATGAAGCAGGATATTGATAATTGCTCTTCTCGTAATTTAGCTAGGCGTTCAGAAGAAAGTTGTTTAATAGAACCTATTATTTTTTGATATCTCCAACTGATGGACGCCTTATCTATTTGCTCAAAATATTGTTTATATGAAGATTTAAGCAGTTCATTTTCAAAGCCAAGCTTTTGATATAGCTCAAAAAGACCCACGGTTGCGGGCTTTACCAGCAAATATGAATAGCCCTTAATTTTAAGATAATCAATGGCTTTCTCAATAATTATCCGGGAATAGGAGTTGCCTCGGTGGTCCGGTAGAGTACCTACTCCATAAAGATAGCCGCCCGAAATATTCTCTCCCTTTAAAATTGCGTAAGAAGGAATGACAGAAGCACATGAGTAAATATCGCCATTTTCTTCTCCCAGTACCCATGTTTTGGTATGAGGGAGGCAATGGTTTAGGTATTTATATATATAATCCTCATCATCAGTGAAACAAGCTCGCCATATCTCAGCTATATATTCCCTGTCTTTAATTGTGGCTTCCCGTATTACCATTTTCTATTCATTCTTATAAATATCAGCAATAAGGTCGGCATATTTTGCCCTTATTTTAGTTCTTTTCAGCTTCAAAGTCTGTGAAAGCATGTCGTTTAGCGGAGTCCACTCGTCAATAATCAACTTAGGTCTTTTAACTTGTTCGTGAATAGCCAGGCGGCTGTTAACTTTTTCTATCTCCTTATTGATTTTTTTAATGACTTCCGGCTTAGATATAAGGTCCATATTATCTGCATATTGAATCTTATGTTTGGCAGCCCAGAAATGAAGACCGTTTATATTCGGAATTATTATCGCTGAAGCAAATTTTTGATTTTCACCTATAACCATACAGTTTTCAATATATGAAGATTCTTTTAACAGGTTCTCAATTACCTGAGGCGCAACATATTTACCTGCAGAAAGCTTGAAAATTTCTTTCTTCCTGTCGGTTATTTTCAGGAAGATCTTATCTACCATTACTCCGATGTCGCCGGTATGCAGCCAGCCCTCGCTGTCAATAACTTCCTTTGTATATTCCGGGTCTTTATAGTAACCAAGCATAATGTGAGGGCCACGTGAAAGAATTTCTCCGTCTTCGGCAATTTTCATCTCAGTTCCTTCCATTGCTTTACCTACAGTTCCGATTTTAATAATCATCTCTTTGGGATTATTTACCGCTATAACCGGGGAGGCTTCTGTCATGCCGTAACCTTCAAATACATACATCTTTGCAGCTGTAAAGAGCCTAATTATCTTAGCCTGGATAGCGGAACCGCCGGAAACAACAAGCATCTCTTTTCCTCCAAGTTTCTCTCTCCATTTGCTGTACACAAGCTTGTCTGCAATTGAGTACCTGAGTTTGTATAAAGGGCTTGTGTTTGAATAATCAAATTTGCATGCAATCGAAAAAGCCCAGTTGTATATAAGTTTTTTAATCCCGCTTAAATCCTTTCCTGCACTTTCAAATTTTGAAAACATCATCTCCAGTACTCTTGGAACTGCACAAAATCCGTCTGCCTTGCAATCTGCAAGGTCTGTCGCAATAGTTGAGAGACTTTCGGCATAATAGATGCTGATGCCGAGATATTGATAGTCATAATTCATGCTGCGCTCATAAATATGACACAGAGGCAGGAAACTAAGCATTTTATGTCTGTAGTCTCTTATCTGCTGTACTGCTGTTCCAATAAACTCAAAGACAAGATTTCTGTGAGTGAGCATAACTCCTTTTGGTGTACCAGTGGTTCCGGAAGTGTAAATTATTGTAGCAATCTCACTATCACTTAGTTCTGCCTTGTTTTTCTTTATTGTTTCTTCATATTTGGAGGCATTTTCATCCCCAAGCTTATACAAATCTTCAATTGATTCATAGCCTTCAACATGGTCCAGCGTATATACTTTTATGGGATGGTCCGCTTTTTCTATAAATGGTACAAGTTTTTTCACAAGAGATTCGTTGCCAAGAATTATGACTTTAGCATCACTGTGATTAAAAATGTGTTTATAGTCTTCGTTGCTCATTGTTGTATAAACCGGAACATATATAAGGTTTGCGAGTGTGAGACCCATATCTATGAAGTTCCACTCCGGTCTGTTCGCACAAATGGCAATAACTTTGTCATCCTTTTTCAGGCCAATTGAAAGAAAGGCATAGGCAAGCTTATGGGAATATTCGTAATAGTCTTTGCAAGAGTATTTTATCCACTTACCATTGAATTTTCTGCTCAGAATATCATCTTTCGGATATTGTGTGACCAGATTTTCTAAAAGATCAAATGTTCTTTTAACTTCCATAGTTTTAGATTGGGGGTTTAAGTTTATTCAGCAAGTCTTTTTATATCTTTTATAAAAATATCGATGTCTGCCTTTGTAGTATTGAAAGAACACATCCACCTGACCTCGTATGTCTCTTCGTCCCATATGTAGAAATAGTGAAGTTCACGCAGTTTGTCACATAAATCACGCGGAACGAAAGCAAAAACAACATTTGTTTCAACCGGGCGGCTGATTTTAATATGGGGAACAGTTTTTAGCTCCTGCTCAAGATATTTAGCCATGCTGTTAGACTCCGAAGCCAGCTTAATATTAGTATCATCTTTCAGATATGCTTCAAATTGTGCTGCAATAAACCGATTCTTGGAATACAACTGACCGGCCTGCTTCCTGATATAGAGGAAGTTTTTCGCAAGTTCTTCTCTAAAGAAGACAACGGCCTCGCCAATGAGCAAGCCGTTTTTTGTACCGCCGAATGAAATGGCGTCTACTCCAAGATCGGCGGTAAAACTTTTAATTGACATTTTAAGAGAGGCAGAGGCATTTGAGATGCGCGAGCCGTCTATATGCAGGTAACAATCGTGTTCATGCATAAGTCTGGCCAGAATTTCAATTTCTTTAGGGGTATATAGGGTGCCAAGTTCTGTTGGTTGTGAAATAGAAAGCACTTTTGGTTGAGAATGATGCTGAAATCCAAAGCCTGTAAGTGCTTTTTTAACAGCTTCCGGAGTTACTTTACCGTTAACGCAGGGAAGGGGTACCAACTTACAGCCTGTTAGCTTTTCAGGCGCTCCGCATTCGTCCAGATTAATATGTGCGCTTTCCGGACACAGGATGGAGTTGAAAGTGTTGGTCATTGCCTTAAGTGAAACTATGTTTGCACCGGTGCCGTTAAAAACAAAAAAAGGATAGGCGTTTTCTCCCAAAACTCTTTTGAACTCGTTAACGGCCCGTCTGGTTATCTCATCTTCGCCATACGCAATCTGGAATTCATTGTTAGCGTTAATGATTGCCTCCATTATTACCGGAGCAACTCCTGAATGATTGTCACTTCCAAAACTGTGCTTCATGTTTTTAGGGTTCTATTGTTAAACTGAGTGTAAATTTAATAAAAAACCCTTTGGAAAAATCCAAAGGGTAATATTTCGTAATATAAAAGAATATGTTAGAGAATTGTCTTGTATTTATCTGCATCCATCAGGGCGTCAAGTTCGGAAGGATTTGTCATTTCGACTTTAATCATCCAGCCGCTTCCGTAAGGATCTTTATTCACAGACTCAGGAGCACTCTCCAGGTTTGCGTTAATCTCAACAATTTTTCCGGAAACAGGCATAAGGCCGTCTGCCACAGTTTTTACTGCCTCAATGGCACCAAAAACCTCACCCAGGTCAAGGGTTTCCCCTTCGGTTTGAATGTCAACAAAAACGATGTCTCCTAATTGTCCTTGTGCGAAGTCGGTAATACCAATGGTTGCGATATTACCTTCAACAAGAACCCACTCGTGGTCATTGCTGTACTTTAGATTTGCAGGTATATTCATAATTCTGTTATTAAATTTGAGGCAAATGTATGAAATATATTTAATATTATAACCTTTTTAGTGCAAGCTTAATGAGGTCTTCCAGCCGGCATCCGGGCAACTCTTTTAAAATTGAGTCCAGTACTTTTTCGACATTTTGTTTGGAAAAACCGAGCAAAACAAGAGCAGAAAGTGCCTCCTCCCTTTGAGTAGGAACGCCTCCTTGGTAAAAACTGCCGGATATGTCGGCAACACCACCTTTTATAATCTTGTCTTTAAGTTCAATAAGCAATCTCTGAGCAGTTTTGAGGCCAATACCCTTAATGCTTTTAAGTTTATTAATGTCTCCGGTTATTATTGCATTTCGTATCTCTTCGGAAGTCATAGAAGACAACATGGTCCTTGCTGTATTTGGCCCGATTCCGGAAACTTCAATCAGGTGACAAAAAATCACCCTCTCTTCTTTATCGTAAAAACCGAAGAAAAGCTCAATATCTTCTCTTACGTGGTGATATATGTAGAGCTTAGTATTTGTGCCAGGCTGCAGTTTAGAATAAGTCTGAAGAGAAATCAAAATTTTGTACCCGATATTGTTTGTCTCTAAAACAACTTCTGTTGGGGTAAGTTCTGCAAGAATGCCTTTTATGTAGTCGTACATTTTGTCTTATTTAAACATTTATGGCAAATTTATGTTTTTTAAGGTATATTGAGAAACTTTGTTTTGCTAATTTTGTGCGATATATAAAGTAAAAACTGTCAGAAAAAGAGATAAATGGAGTTATACAACAATATAGAAAAAATACGGGAACAGTTTCCTGCTCTCACACAAAGGGTTAATAACCGGGAGTTGGTTTACTTCGACAATGGGGCAACTGCGCAAAAGCCAGTAGGTGTTATCAATCTGCTTAACGAAATGAACTCCGGAGTTAATGGCAACATTCACAGAGCTGTTCATGAACTTAGTGCGCGGAGTACTATTTTATACGAAGGAGCAAGGGATGCTATAAAATTATTTATTAATGCCGGCGACAGAGGAGAAATTATATTCACTTCCGGTACGACTGCCTCGATTAACCTTGTGGCAAATAGTTATACTTCCACTTTCATAAACAAAGGCGATATAATCCTGTTAACAGAGGCCGAACACCATTCAAATCTTGTCCCCTGGCAAATGGCATGTAGCAGGTCCGGTGCAGAACTTCGATTTTTGCCTGTTGACGAACAGGGTAACTGGAGAATGGATTTGCTGGACGAACTTCTTGATAAACGTGTCAAACTTGTTTCAGCGGCGCATATTTCAAATGTTCTTGGCATAATCAATCCTGTTAAACAATTAATCGACAAAGCTCACTCTGCGGGAGCGAAGGTTCTCATAGACGGTGCTCAGGGAATCGTTCATACAGAAGTTGACGTAAAAGAGCTTGATTGTGATTTTTATGTCTTTTCCGGACACAAATTGTACGGGCCTACAGGTACCGGAATTCTTTACGGTAAAAGGAATTTGCTTGAAGAGATGGTACCGTGGATGGGTGGTGGCGATATGGTTGGCTCTGTTAGTCTTGAGAAATTTTCATTTGCCGAATTACCACTGAAATTTGAAGCCGGAACCCCAAATTTTATTGGTGCGGCAGCTCTTGGAGAGGCAATTAAATTCGTGAAAAGCATAGATAAAGGGTTTGCAGAAAAACACGAAAAAGAGATTATATCGTTTATTACCCGTGAGCTTTCGAAAATTGACGGAATTCGTATGTATGGTTTGGGAGAAAACAAAATTTCTTTGTTCTCTTTTAATATTGAGGGTATTCACCCTTCGGATCTGGCTATTTTGCTTAACAAAATGGGTGTTGCAGTCCGTTCAGGAATGATGTGCTGCGAACCTCTCATGAGCCGGTATGGAGTAACCGGGATGGTAAGGGCCTCTCTTGCAGTATATAATACGATGAAGGAAGCCGAAATATTCATCGAATCCATAAAAAGAGGCGTAAGAATGTTATCGTAGGTATCAATTATATAGATAAACAGCTTTAAAAACAAGATATTTAAAAAAATATATAATGACAATTAAAGAGGTAGAGCAGCAGATTGTAGAGGAATTTTCGATTTTTACAGACTGGTTAGACAAATATGAGTACATAATTGAGCTTGGTAAGTCGCTTCCTATAATAAATGAAAAGGGGAAAGACGAGAAAAATCTCATAAAGGGATGTCAGTCAAGAGTATGGCTTGCTGCCGATTATGTTGACGGGAAGATATATTTTACCGCAGACAGCGATGCAATAATAACAAAAGGTATTATTTCTCTTTTGGTAAGGGTTTTTTCGGGAAGAACGCCTCAGGAAATCATTGATGCCGATCTTTTATTCATTAAGGAGATAGGACTTGAAGAGAATCTCTCTCCAACAAGAGCAAATGGTCTTTTGTCCATGATTAGGCAAATTAAATTTTATGCTGTTGCTTTTGCGGCAAACAAGAATAGCTAAATTATTTAATATGAGCGTTGAAAAGAATATTGTGCTGGCTTTAAAGCAGGTCCATGACCCGGAAATTCCGGTGAATGTTTATGATCTTGGGCTCATTTACGAGATAAGAGTAGATGAAAACAAAAAGGCATTTATAAAGATGACACTTACGGCTCCTAATTGTCCAATGGCCGATCAGTTGTTGCAGGATGTTTATGATGCTGTAATGGATGTTCCTGCTATTGAGGATGTTGCAATTGAGCTGACATTCGACCCGCCGTGGAGCAAAAACAGAATGAGCGAAGAGGCTTTGCTTGAATTGGGATTATTATAAAATGCATAACGTTTATTTGCTTTTGGGCAGTAACAGAGGGAATAAAGCACTCCTTCTTGAAAAGGCAGTAGAAAGGCTGAATTCTATTTCCGTTAAGCCTGTTATTTCCTCATCTCTTTTCGAGAGCGAGCCATGGGGATTTAATGCGAAAGAGTGGTTCTTAAACAAGGCGGTTCTTATTGAAACGAATCTTTCACCTGAAGTTCTTTTGTCACAGATTCTTAATATAGAAAAAGAGCTCGGCCGGGTAAGGGGAGTTCTGAAAGAGGGATATGAGTCGAGGGAGATTGATATTGATATTTTGTTATATGACAACCTGGTTCATGATAGTGAAATTTTATCAATACCTCACCCCAGAATGCATTTGCGTAAATTTGTATTAGAACCGCTAATGGAGATTGCTCCGAATATTGTGCATCCGCTTTTTGGCAAAACAATTGAAGACCTTTATAAAATCTGTCCCGATAAATCTATTGTGAAAATGAAGGGATTATGAAAAATTCTTTGTTTACGGATACCAGGGGAAGAGAAATTCCTTCATTTGATTTGCAGGTGGGAGAGGAAAATGTCCTTTTTGCATTTAGGACAATGGAGGAGATTTGGGATGAGTCCGGAAGCGAGGCTGACCCTCCGCACAGGCACAATTTTTATACAATTATCTTTGTTAAAACAGGGATTGGTACTCATATAATTGATTATAAAGAATATGATATTGTTTCCGGCCGGGTCTTCTTTCTTTCTCCCGGACAGGTTCATCAGGTTTATACTCCGGAAAAGCCGATTGGTCTGGTGATAATGTTTACAAAGGATTTTCTTTGTAAATACAACATAAGCGAAGATTTTTTATCAAACATTGCCCTTTTCTCTGACCATCCGGAAGCTTCTCCTGTAGATGTAGGATTAGAAGGATCTGAAAAACTGCAATACATTGGAAAAGAGATAGAACAACTTTTTATGAGAGGTGAGAGATTTGTTAATGACGCAGTTGCGTCCTGGCTTAAGCTGTTTTTAATAGAATGTAACAGTGCCGCCGAACACTTATTTGCCGGAAACACACAGTTTTTGGAAACAGGAAGGAGTATTGCCGGAGAGTTTAAAAAGCTGGTTGAAGAGAAATATAATGATTGGCACCTAGTGGGAGATTATTCCAAGGCACTTAACATAACCCCGGACTACCTTAATAACGTTTTAAAAAGCACTACAGGAACAAATGCTAAAGAGTACATTCAAAACAGACTCATTCTTGAGGCAAGAAGGCTTGGTGTCCATACAAGTCTGTCCTCGAAAGAGATAGCCTATGAGTTGGGTTTCCTTGACCCTGCCCATTTCAGCACTTTTTATAAAAATACAGCGGGAGAAACTTTTTCTGATTTCAGGAACAAATCGGAAAACTACAACAGATAGCCGGTTTTTTACATTGACCACCCCGTACGGACCTCTTACCTTTGCAGCATAATTTAAGAAGATAAAATTATGGAAGCAAAAACAACCAAATACAATATCGTAAAAGCCGAAAGCAGAGGCCATGCAAGTCATGGCTGGCTCACTTCGCATCACTCATTTTCATTTGCCAATTATTACAATCCGGAAAGAATTCATTTCGGTGCGTTAAGGGTTATCAACGACGACACAATTGCTCCTTCGGAGGGATTTGGCAAGCACCCGCACGATAATATGGAGATAATAACTATCCCTCTCAGGGGAGAACTAAGTCACGGAGACAGCATGGGCAACAGTTCTGTAATAAGAGAGGGAGAAATTCAGGTTATGAGTGCCGGAACCGGTGTTATTCACAGCGAAGTCAACAGCAGCAAAACAGATGAAGTTGAATTGCTGCAGATATGGGTTTTCCCAAATAAAAAAAGCGTTGCTCCAAGATATGAGCAAATAGTTCTGGATAAGACAAAAATGGCAAATAATTTCGGACAGATACTATCTCCGGATATGAATGACGATGGAGTATGGATTCACCAGAATGCATGGTTCAATATGGGAGAATTCGGGAAAGGAATTACTCAAAATTATGATGTTAAGAAAGCCGGAGACGGATTATACATTTTTGTAATTGACGGAGTGGTTAGTATAGACGGTCATGAATTAAACAAAAGAGACGCAATAACTGTTTCTGATGCAGAAAAAGTAACAGTGACTTCCGAAGAGAATTCGAAAGTTCTTATTATAGAAGTTCCTATGGCGTGGTAATTAAATAATAAAATCAAAAACAATAAATTTTAAAAATATGAGTATAGTAGAAAGCCTTAAATGGCGTTATGCAACAAAAAAATTTGACGCATCCAAAAAAATATCGAAAGAAAATCTGGAGTATCTTAAAGAGGCCGTGAGCCTTATACCATCATCGTACGGACTTCAGCCATACAAAGTACTGGTTATTGAAAACCCTGCTATCCGTGAGAAACTCAGAGAAGCCGCCTGGGGACAAGCGCAGCTCACAGAAGCATCTCAGATATTTCTGTTTTGTAATTTCACAGATATGGGACCGGAAAAAATTGATGAATTCTTAAACCTGGGTGCGGCGATTAATAATTATGACCCTGCCTCGACAAAGGGATATGGAGACATGATGAAAGGTCAGATGGCAAGTATGACCGGCGAGCAGATAATAAACTGGACATCTAAGCAAACTTATATTGCTCTTGGTTCTTTGCTGACCGCTGCATCGGAACTCAGGATAGATTCCTGTCCGATGGAAGGTTTCGACAAAGCTAAATTTGACGAAATTCTCGGCTTAAAAGAGAAGGGCCTCACAGCATCAGTGCTAGGCGCAGTTGGTTACCGTTCTGCCGAAGACTCACATCAGTTCCTTAAGAAAGTAAGGAAGCCCATGAATGAGCTTTTCGAAATGATTTAGTATGTCAGCCAATTGATAGGGGCTTGTGCGTCCTCCTTCGCGTTGCTGCGTCCGGCCGAATCGCCCTTATCAATTGGCTGACATCTGAATACTCAAATAACTCTCTATTAGTGAGGCGATTGATAAAAAAAGAAGAGATATCATATCTCTTCTTTTTTAGTATTGGGCTGATTATAAAAAGCTTGTATAGAGGTGCTGTCAAATTTGGTGCTCCTGCGTCGCAGGTTTACGCCTTCGGCGGAATGTATTGCCTGCCGCATGACCAAAAAACGCGGCAAAGCCGCACCATATTGTTAGTAATTATAAGCTTTTTGTTGCCTCAAACTTTGCAATCCCGTCATTGAGAAATTTAAGAAATTCTTCCTTTGAACATTCACCAACCGGTTTAACCAGCACATTTTCATTCTGGTCCACAAGTACGTAGTATGGCTGTGATGCAACACCAAAGCGGCTAAGCTGATAGTCTCTCAACTTCCTTCCAAGAGTGTTTTTTACCTTTCCGTCCAGCTTTGAAGTAACCTGTTCTGCGGCAGGAAGTTCTGTCCTGTCATCTACGTAAAGAGAAGCAAGTACAACTTTGTTTTTCAAGACATCGAGAACCTTAGGGTCGCTCCATACGGTTGCTTCCATTAGTTTGCAAGCACTGCATGTAACTGCTTTGAAGGATAGCAGAACCGGTTTGTTGAGTTGTTTGGAAACTTCAATAGCCTGTTCAATTTCGTAATAACTTGTCAGGCCATAAGGTGCTTTATGCTGTGGATTGGCATATTTAACAGGTACTGTTCCCTGTGTTGAATCCTGTGTTGTGGCGAATGTAGCCTGAGAATTTTGAGAGCCGATTGTAAATATGCTTTCGTCTGCGGGAGGAATAAGTCCCGAAAGAGAAGAGAGCGGTGCTCCAAACATTCCCGGAATCAGATAAACCGCAAAGGAGAATGAAGCAATGGCCAGAACAAGCCTTCCCGTTCCAACATAAGGAGTATCGGAATCGTGCGATGTTTTAAATTTACCAAGCAGATAAACGCCAAGCAGAATAGCAAGAACTATCCATACAGAGATGAAAAGGGACCTGGTAATGATTCCTAATCCGAAATATGCATCAACAGATGCAAGGTATTTAAAACTGAAACCAAGCAGGATGAAAGCAAAAACAACTTTTACCACATTTAGCCATCCGCCCGATTTTGGCATCTTCTTCATTAATGAAGGGAAGAAGGAGAAAATTACAAAAGGAAGTGAAAATGCCAGTCCGAAGAAAAACATTCCAAGTATTGGTTTTAATGCAAGTCCTCCGGTAACGGCAGCGGCAAGAATTGAGCCTACGAATGGACCTGTACAGGAGAAGGAGACAATAACCATTGCAAAAGCAACAAAGAAGGCAGCAATGAGTCCTCCTTTATCGGCACGTGCATCTGCCTTGTTTGCGAGCCCGGAAGGGAGCGTAATTTCAAATGCACCAAAAAATGAAATTGCGAAAACAATAAATAAAACTGCAAACAGCAGATTTGGTATCCAGTGGGTACCCAATGTGTCTGTGGCGTCTGTACTCTGAAAAAGAGCAACAATAACGCCTATGAGGGTATAAATAAGAGTGACCGAAAGCCCGAAAATGAGACCCTTTGCAATTCCGTCTTTCTTTGAACCGGAACCGCTAATAAAAAAGCTCACTGTCATTGGTATCATTGGAAATACGCACGGGGTAAAAACTCCTCCAAGCCCTGCAGCAAAAGCAATGAGAAGAAATATAAGCAAACCCTGACTGTTGTCTGTGGCAGCAGGAACTTCTGCCGAAGGGACAGTGGTTTCACCCGCAACCTGGGTCGAAAGAGTATTTGTTACCAGAGAATCAGAGCTAGTGGCCGTTGAAGCAGCAACTACTGTTCCTGCCGGAACATTAAATACAACATCAACTTCGTCCATCAGACACTCTCCGCCGTTGCAGGTCTGGAATGTGAGAAGGCCTTCTACTTTGAAGGGTTCTTTAGTTATTCTGCGAATTGTCTGAACAAAAGAGGCCTTTTTTTCGAAGACACTTACTTCGAGACCAAAGGATTCGTCCATTTTTGTTTTTGGCTTTCCAAGGTCACGCAGTTTGCCAACAGGTTCAAAACCTTTTATATTTTTTAATTCAAAAGTTGTCGGCAGCGGACCGTTTTGAATGAGCCGGGTATTGTACATATACCAGTTGGCCGCAACATCAGCTTTGAAAATAAGGTCAATTGTTCCGTCTCCGTTGTCTTTTTGTTCATACTGCCATGTTGCAGTGGACTGGGCATTGAGAGCAGAAAGGGAGAAGATAGCCAGTAGTGTAATTAGTAATTTACGCATTGTTACCAATTTTTGTTAATTTTATAAACGGCAAATGTATTAAAATTATCTAAAAAAGCAGTATTTTCGCAGCCTGTAAAAGCAACCAATATGACACAAGAAGAATTATTTAAAAACCTTATAGCCCACGCAAAAGAGTACGGGTTCATCTTTCAGTCGAGCGAAATTTATGACGGCCTTAGTGCTGTATACGACTATGGCCAGCTTGGGTCGGAGATGAAAAACAACATTAAGCGCTTTTGGTGGGATGCAATGGTGAGGCTTAATGAAAATATTGTAGGGATTGATTCGGCAATTTTCATGCATCCTAAAATATGGGAGGCATCCGGTCACGTGGGCGCTTTTAATGACCCGCTCATAGACAATAAAGATTCAAAAAAGAGATATCGTGCCGACGTTCTTTTGGAGGACCATATTGCTAAAATAGAGGATAAGATTGAGAAAGAAGTCGAAAAAGGGAAAAAGCGGTTTGGCGATTCTTTTGACGAAACGCAGTTTCGTGCAACTAACCCCAATGTGTTAAGAAACAAGGAAAAAGCAGATGAAATATCTGCAAAAATGAACGAATATCTAAGGGATAACAACCTTGAAGCATTAAAACAACTAATTGTGGACTGCGAGATTGTATGCCCAATTTCGGGTACTCGCAACTGGACAGATGTTCGTCAGTTTAACCTCATGTTTTCTACTCAGATGGGCAGTGTGAGCGAAGATACAAATATCATTTACCTGCGTCCGGAAACTGCGCAGGGAATTTTTGTGAATTTCCTTAATGTTCAGAAAACCGGCCGCATGAAGGTTCCCTTTGGAATTGCTCAGATAGGCAAGGCTTTCAGAAACGAAATAGTTGCCCGTCAGTTTATTTTCAGAATGAGAGAGTTTGAGCAGATGGAGATGCAGTATTTTGTTCGTCCCGGCGAAGAGATGAAATGGTATGAGCACTGGAAGGGAAAAAGATTGGCATGGCACAGAGCACTTGGGCTGGGCGATGAAAAATACCGTTTCCATAACCACGAAAAGCTTGCGCACTACGCAAATGCAGCTGCAGATATAGAGTTTAATTTTCCGTTTGGCTTTAAAGAACTTGAGGGAATCCATTCAAGAACAGATTTTGATCTTAGTCAGCATCAGAAATTCTCAGGAAAAAAACTTCAGTATTTCGATCCTGAAACGAACGAAAGCTATGTTCCGTATGTTATTGAGACATCGGTTGGTCTGGACCGCACATTCCTTGCCATATACTCAACAGCCTATTGCGAGGAGAAACTGGAAAACGGAGAGGAGAGGGTAGTGTTAAGACTTCCGGCAATTATTGCTCCCGTTAAGGTTGCAGTTCTTCCGCTGGTTAAAAAAGACGGCTTACCTGAGAAGGCACGCGAAATTATGAGCGACCTTAAGTTCGATTTCAATTGCCAGTACGACGAAAAGGACAGCATAGGAAAGAGGTACCGCAGGCAGGATGCAATAGGAACACCTTTATGTATTACGATAGACCATCAGACACTCGAAGACAATTGTGTTACTTTGCGGGACCGCGATACAATGGTTCAGGAGAGGATTCCGGTTGAGAAAGTGAGAGGCATAGTCGAAGAGAGAGTAAGCTTTAGAAAAGTTCTTGAAAAAATTTAAAACCCATTAATATGTCAAACTTATCTGTAAACTACATGGGCCTTACGCTTAAAAGCCCAATTATTGCTGCAAGCTCGGGTCTGACATCACAGTTGGATAAAGTGGCTGCTTTTGAGAAGGCGGGGGTGGGAGCTATAGTGGTGAAGTCGCTGTTTGAAGAGCAAATCGTGAGCGAAGCGGAGTTTTTAAACAATCAATCCCAGGCATATCCGGAGTCGGCAGATTATCTGCACCATTATCTCCGCGATAATTCACTCGAGAAATACCTTCAGCTTATCAGAGATATAAAGGGAACCGTTTCTGTGCCTGTTATTGCAAGCATCAACTGTTACTCGATGGGGGAATGGGTAAGTTTTGCAAAGAAGATTCAGGAAGCAGGAGCAGATGGACTAGAACTAAATATATATTCCCTGCCGCTTTATGTTTTCAAGAAGTCGGACGACATCGAAAAGGAGTATCTTGGAGTTGTTGAAAATGTTGTCAAATCTTTGAGAATACCTGTTGCGGTTAAGATTGCGAACAACTATACAAATCTCCCGGGTTTTGTAGAAGGCCTTAAAGCGAGAGGTGCAAAAGCAGTTGTGATGTTCAACAGATTCTTTATGCCCGACATCGATATAAAGAAATTAAGGATTATTGCTGCAGACGCATTTTCTTCCGAAGCGGAGTCTTTGAAAGAACTTCGCTGGATGGGAATAGTATCGGCGCTGGTTAAGGGAATAGACCTTTCGGCCAGTACGGGAAATCATAATGGGACAACAGTAATCAAACAAATACTGGCCGGAGCGGCTACTGTGCAAATGTGTACTGCCCTTTACAAAAAAGGACCCGATGCTATAAGTAACGCAATAGAAGATTTACATCTGTTTATGGATACTCAGGGATTTAATTCAGTTGCAGATTTCTGCGGGAAACTTAACTATGAAAACATCGACCATCCGGATAAATTCGAAAGAGTTCAGTTTATGAAAACTTTCGGAGGAAAGTAAAGGCTTTTGTCTTTATAGAGAAGAGATTTAGATATTGTTGAAAATAAAAAAAGGGTCTGCAAAACTGCAGACCCTTTTGATGTCGGGGTACTCCGACTCGAACGGAGGACCCTCTGCTCCCAAAGCAGATGCGCTAGCCAACTGCGCCACACCCCGATTGTTTTTAAGAACTACCCCTGAAAAAGGGACTGCAAAGTTAAATAGTAAAAATCAATTTGCAAATTTTTTTAATATATGTGAAGAAAAGAGGCGAAGAAGCGCCCTTTTTTCCCCAGGGGAAATTTGTTAATTTGCAGAAGATGTGAATATTACGCAAATGGCGTAATCTAATTAACTCTCAGTATATCAGTATTTAAACAAATTTCCCCTGGGGATTACCTCTCTTCGTTCGGTGATCCCCGGTGGGGAGGCCGGAAAATGAAAACAGCCACTGCCTGTGGCAGACGCTAAAAAAGAAAAAACCGCTTTCAAGCTAGCTTGAGCGGTTTCCTTTTATTAGCTAAGTCCTTCGGACTCTGGCTGTTTTCGCTTTCGCGGTGAGGGGGGGATTCGAACCCCCGGAACCCTTACGAGTTCGGCAGTTTAGCAAACTGCTGGTTTCAGCCACTCACCCACC
>Ga0316605_10000394_pt1 | contig 32084 bp, 15 predicted proteins | sample OWC_soil_day20_n_FD_207666 | JGI IMG/M metagenome (GOLD analysis project Ga0316605, IMG submission 207666) | Wetland soil microbial communities from Old Woman Creek delta, Ohio, United States - OWC_soil_day20_noCT | ecosystem: Environmental > Terrestrial > Soil > Wetlands | place: USA: Ohio...
GAAGATGCTTATGATGAGCGTTTTCTTAATTTGATAAGAGAATTTAATAGAAAAGGTAAATTAATCGCTTCAATTTGTGTGGCGGCTCTACCAATTGCTAAATCGGGCGTATTAAATCAGCGAAATGCTACCACATGGGATTTAAATAATGGTGTAAGACGAAAGCAATTAGCAGATTTTTGCGTAAAGGTACAGGATGAGCAATTAGTGGTTGACAATAATATCATTACTTCAACCGGACCGGCAACAAGTCTTGATGTTGCTTTTAAACTACTCGAAATGCTGACGAATATAGAGAATGTTAACGAGGTGAAAACTAATATGCGGTTTATTATATAGTAATTATTAAATGAGCGTTTAACCAAAATTAGGCGCTCATTTTTATTTCCATTTATTCAATGTTATGAATTGATTCTGTTCAATTCTAAATAAAATAGCAAATAAAAAGTAATAAATATTTCAAGAATATTCTACCTTTGCAATAGCATTGGTTCTTTTACTGTATTCTCAGTAAAAGATTAAAAGGGAATCAGGTGTAAATCCTGAACAGTCCCGCTGCTGTAAGCTCTGAATTAATTGATAGTTTACAATCAATAATTGAACACTTAAATTAATTCAAACGTGTTGAACAATCTTTGCCACTGGGTTCTACCTCTTTCTTTCAATAGAAAATAAGTAAGAGCTTCGGGAAGGCGTTCAATAACGGGAGCAAGTCAGAAGACCTGCCATGTCTTATTTTGTTTTAGCTTTCGAGGATAGAGCTAAACGCACAGAAATTATTATTATTTCTTTGTACTTTTTTCTGTGTATTTGTTATGCCTCATTATGTCTAATTAACACATGTTTTCTTATGAGATTTCTAAAGTTCTCGTTATTACTATGGAGCATTCTACTTCCATATTGTAATGTGTTTGCTCTGCAGCAGAATACATTTAATGCTGCTACAAATGTTTATTATCTGAAAGCGGGGGATGGGCACGAAGACATCACCGTCTCTGATGAAATTACATTTAAATGCGTTGCTTCGGGAAGTATTCCTTCTTTTAGAGATGCCGGTGTTTGTTTCTCTCCTGGCAAGGCGGGAGATGTTATTCAAATTAGTATTGAAGATATTGATCTTGATGGCAACTCTAACTATCTTTTGCTTTATAATGGTTATGCTAAAACAGGTTATCCAATGCCCGATGGCTGGACTAACAAACTAGGTAAAACATTTGTCGGTCAAACTTTTCTTTCACAGTCGGCAGATGGTAAACTTACATTTGGTTTTCATAGTTCAAGTTCCAACAGCCAAAAAGGATGGACAATCAGAGTGAAGAGCGTAACTCCTACCAATATGGAGTACGTATCCGCCGGTTCATCATTGGGTGCTGCAGTAGTAAACAGGGGAGGGTGCAACCAAGTTTTACTTGATATAAATGTTGAAACTTCTGGGATAAATAATCCACAAATAATAAGTAATTTTAATTTTAGTACTTCAATTCCAGCCAACACAATTCAGTCATTGAAACTTTATTCAGGTAATGAGCTGATTGGTGAAATAACAAACTACGGCACTACTTTTTCCATTCCTGCATCATTAGCTCTGAAAAGCGGAACAAATCATTTTCAGCTCAAAGCAGATATATTGCCCGATGCGGTAAATGGAACAATCCTGCCTGTTAGTCTTACAGGTGTAACTATTGGCAATGAAGTAAAAACAGGAATCCCGGCACTTACAGAATACGCTAAAGTATCATCAGACATTCTTATCCAGAGTGAACCGCTTACATATACTATTGGTGATTCTATGAATTTCTATGATGATGGAGGTAAGGCCGGTAAGATTTCTGCCAACTTTAATGGAACAATTACTTTTGTGCCAGCTTCTTCGGGTAAAAAAATAGAAATAGATTTCTCAAAACTGGAGATATTTAATACTTCAAGTGTAGGCTACAATGATATTTTTAATTTTTATAACGGTAAAACAGTTGACGAAAGCAAACTTAACACGACATTACTTAAAGAAGGAGAGATAGTAAAATCGACTTCTGATGATGGTGCATTAACTATAACACTGAAAAGTACAACCGGAGTACCGGCTAATGGTTGGGAGGCTATTGTCTCTGAATTTGTACCTGGAGATATGAGTTTCACTGAAGTATCCAGTACTGCTTCAACTAAAACTATCGTTGCTGCCGGAAATACTAACGAGCCGTTGCTTATTTTTAATGTAAAAACAAACAATACGCTTAATCCTCTGAAACTGCAATCAGTTAAGATTGAATCAGCAGGAACCTCTGTACAGGGAAACATTAAAAAAGCGAAAGTCTATTACCTTGGAAAGACCGGCAACTTCTCAACAACTAAGCTTGTAGGTGAAACAAATTCTTTGTCCGGTGAGTTTGCAATAGCAGGAGAACAGGAACTAGCGGAAGGAAATAACTACTTTGCCCTGACTTATGATATTGCAGAAAACAGCCTAAATACGAATAAAGTAGCTGCTATTTTAAAGTCAATAACACTTTCGGGCACTGAACAGACTATGAGTAATCAGCAAACATCCATTCTCACGGTAACAAATGCATTTAAAGCAGAGTCGGGTACTTTTAATAAAACTGTTTATGATGAGTGGGTATATACTGATCAGAAAAGTCCTTATACCCCGGCATATTATAATTATGAAAATGCCGATTGTCAGGTAACTTTTAGCCCTGCTGCAGATAAAGCAGTAGCTGAAATAGAATTTAGTGCATTCGATGTCTATTATTCTAATTCGACAGCTGGAACAAAAGCTGTTTTTGAAGTTTACAGCGGAAATAAACCCGATGCAGCAAATCTTCTTTGGAAACTGAACGATAACGCTCAAAGTAAAGTTGGTCCAGGTAAGAAACTCCGCTCAACAGCTACCGATGGCTCTCTCACAGTAAAATTCAATGCTAATACAACGTCTGCTTATTATGCCGGAACAGGCTGGAATGCTAAAGTACGCCCGTTTATAGATCATAAAATGGTTGTAGATAGCATTGTTGCTTTTCAAGATAATACGTCTAACATTGCTCCGGGCAGTTCAAACCAAGAAATTGTTGGATTTGAAATAACGACCAATGGCACATTAAATCCGCTTACACTGGAAAGTGTTAAGCTGAATCTGAAAAATTCATTATTGTCAGTCAGTAAAGTTAATGTGCTTTATTCCGGTGCAGAAAAGAATTTTACCAATGCCGTTCCTATTGCTGCCTTGTCGACTCCAGATGCTAATGAAACAAATATCTCAGCCAGTCAGTTACTACCAGAAGGCAAATCATATTTCTGGATAAGTTACGATATTAAAGATGAAGTGGAAAATAATCAGGCTATAGATGCCGGAGTTATTTCAATAATCCTTAATGGACAAAATCTTTCTGTTGATAAAGGAGATCCTAACGGACAGCGACTCACTAAAAATGAAATCCAGCTTGCCAGCGGAAATAGCGGGCAGCTCACATTATCCAAGTCTCGCTTATTCTACGATAACGGAGGTGCGGATAATTCTTATAACCTTAGCTTTGACGGACAGATTACTTTTCTTCCTTCTCAGTTAGGCGATGTTGTAAAAATGAAGTTTAATAAATTCAATACCTATTTTAGTCACTACATGTACATTTATGCCGGAAAAGAGGTTAATGCTGATAAATTATTGGCAAAAGTATCAGGTAGTAATCTGCCGGCACAGGTTTTATCAAATTCAGAAGACGGTGCATTGACTGTTCGTTTTGTTTCCACCTCATCAGGTTCTACTAATGTTGGTTGGGAGGCAGAAGTATCATCATATACCCCTCAGGCTCATTTTGTTGAAACCATAACAACCTCGCAAGTGGGTGAATCAACTATTATGAGAGGTTCAGAGAAAGCACCAATACAAAGAGTTGTGCTTAAAATTGGTGGAGACAAAGGGAATGTTACAATAAACAATTTAACCTTTAATAAAGGTACTACAACAAGTTTGGGTAATATAACCCGAACAATGCTTTACTATACTGGAAAATCAGGTGGCTTCATAGCCAATAATCTACTAGGTGAAAATAATGGCTCAACAGAACAAATAAGTTTTGATCTATCCAACCTTTCTCTTGCCGATGCAGGTGAATACAATTTCTGGCTTGCCTGCAATGTAGATAAGAATACAACAGCTGGCAATAAAATTGGTGTAGCTTTGTCAAGTATTACAGCCGGCAATACTCAAATTTCATCAATTGTAACTGCCAAAGCAGTAGAACGTACAGTAAAAAAAGGTTTCTCTGGAAATTATGTCATTGGAAAATCTGCATCGGCTGATTACTCTGGATTTGGTGCAGCTATTCAAGCCATGAAAGATGGAATTGAAGGTCCTGTAACCTTTAAAGTGGAAGCCGGAACCTATCCTGAAACCGTATTACTAAAATATATTCCAGGAACTTCGGCAACAAACTCAATTATATTTACTTCACTTTCGGGAAATAGCGACGATGTTATTATCAGCGGTTCAGGTTATTCTGAGCCTGCTTATGGCAATACAAAATACGGGATGTTTTGTGTTGACAGTACCTCGTATGTTACTGTTGAGAATATAAGTTTCGCTCCCACAGATCAGGCCTATCCTTACAATGTGCACATCCGTAATGTTTCACGAAACTTCACTATGCGTAACTGTAAGCTTACAGCTAATCTTATTACGAGCGGATACACCGGAATTAATCAGTTGTATATGGAGCCACTTAACATTGATGGCAGTAATAATGATTATGCAACAATAGAAGGAAACGCCATAACCGGCGGATATATTGGATTATATATGGGAGGCACTAGCTATGTGGCATTAACAAAAGAAACTGGTGCAGTAATTCGTAATAATCACCTTGTAAACCAAGCTTCAAAAGGAATTTACCTATTCGATGAATGCAATGGTGTAATAGCAAAAAATGTAATAAGCAGTACCACAACTCAGAAAACCGATTATCAGGCAATAGATATCTTCAGATGCAAGGAAGCCACCGTTGTGCAAAACAATAAAATTAGTATTTCGCAGGCATACTATTCCAAAGGCATCAATCTTAGAAACGAAACGTTTGGAACTGTAGAAAAGCCCGCATTAGTTTACAATAATGCCATTTCAATAACCAATTCACCAAATAGTTCAACTTATGGTATTGCGATAACCGATAATTGTTCTAACATTCAGCTCTATCATAACACAGTACTATTAAGTGGAAACGGAGGATATACATTTGGGGTTACCGGTACCAATGAAACAATGAAAAACATGGTGTTTCAAAATAATCTGTTGCAGAATAAAACAACTTCGAACATCTATTTTTTCAATAAAGAATCACAGCTTAAGGCGTTTTCATTCAAGAATAATGCTTATCTGCTCACCGGAACCTCATTTTCAAACAAATGGGGAGCCGATTTAAATGCATGGATCACTACAGCCAATGAATTAAATGGAATAGCAGAAACGGCTGGGTTTGTAAGTGAAACAGATCTACATCTTACTGCAGCCGGTAGGTTAAACTCTGCTTTACCTGTAGATTTTATAACTCTTGATGCTGATGATAAAACACGCAGTACAATCACTCCAACCATCGGAGCTTATGAGTATGAAGCAATTGTTGAGGCTACCCCTGAAATGGAAATCGGATATCCAAAAATTAAAAACATAACTCATAATAGTGCAGATCTTACAGTGAAGTATAATCAGTCAGGAAAGTTCTATCAGTTAATTCAAAAATCAGATGCAGAAGTACCAACTGTTGCAAAACTGCTTGAACAGACACCTCAGAATATCAATAAAGCAGAAGAACTGACCACAAAAGTCACCGCATTAAATCAGGTAACCAGTTACAAAGCTTATTGTGTAATGGTAAGTGCATTAAATAAAGAATCAATTGTAACAGCAACCGATGTATTTACCACAATAAAACAAGTTTTACCACTAAGCGTAATTCTGCCGGGTGAATGGGGCCGTATAGAATCCGGAACACATGTTACACTTTATCCGCAGGTAACCGGTGGTGTTTATCCATACCATTACTCCTGGAAAAATGACCTTAACGAAACAATTAGTACAGATTCCATATTAACCATTCAGCCTTCTGTGCTTTCACACTACACACTAACGGTTGTAGATGCAAACTTAAAAGATAGTACCCTAAGTACTGTTATTTATGTGAACGGAGATCAGAAAGTGGCCGATTTTGAAAATCTTTATCTGGCAAATGATAATTATTGGCAGGGGCCTGCAGGTAATACAGCCGATAATATGGAAAGTAAATTCTATAGTGGTTCTTATTCATTCAGCAATACTTATTATCCCGACTGGAATTACTGGGGAGGATATGCTTATTCAAATCAAACCTCCACTAGTTTTGATCCGGCCAACTCTCTGACTCAGCAATTCCGCTCAGTGGTAGGGCACGGAGCCCAAAACAGTACTAACTATGCAATTGTGTACACCATGGGAGCTAGAACGGATATTAATATAACTAATAATACAAGTGGTGATGTAATTCCGGGAGTTTATCTTACCAATGCTGCATATACTTACAGTAGTATTATCAATGGCGATAGCTTTGTGGGTGCTCCATTCGGAGAAGGTGACTGGTATAAAATTAAATTTACCGGAACCAAGACCGACGGCTCAACAACAGAAAAAGAAATTTATCTGGCCGACTATCGTTCTGCCAACGTAGCAGAACGGTTTGTGGTAACCGATTGGAAATGGTACAATTTAAGTTCATTGGGTGCAGTTACCAAAGTAAGTATATCCATAGATAGCTCCCGTAAAAATAACTTCGGCCTCACCATTCCTGCATACTTTTGTATGGATAGTTTTGGAGCAACAGATGCAGCAACCGGAATACATGACAATCAGATCATGTCAGCAGGAGAGATCAAAGTTTATCCAAATCCATTTACCGAATATATTATTGTTAAATCAGATAGAAACCAAACAATGAAATTGTTTAATATTTCCGGTCAGTGTCTGATAAATACAAATATAACCAGCGGTGAAAACCGGATTGATGTGCAATCTTTATCAAAGGGTACTTATATAGTACAATGTGGTAATAAGACAGTGAAAATAGTTAAGTAACAATTTCAGTTAGTATAACTGAAATTGTTACTTAACTATTTTCTTTTTAAAAAGGCGGTAAAAGTTCTATTTTACCGTCTTTTTAAATTGCTTTGTCAATTAATGGTGTCTCGTTGTCTAACACCTCAAATATCTGAATTCTTACGTCATAGTTCTTTGAGAATTCCTGAAATTTAGGCTCTTTGTTTATTTGTTGATAATAATTCAACACGGCATCAAAACATTCATTTGCTTTCTCGTTTATATCCTCTGATTTGTCGAACCAAAACAGTTTGTTTCTTACAACCAAAGTTTCATTATTTATGTTGTTAATGATTAGATTATCATGTTTCCAAACTTTACCGGCCTTTAGTGTTTTTATTCCATCTAAAATGTCAGCAATGTCTCTATTCAGATACTTCTTGTCCAGCTGATTAAAGTTTAATAGACCAATTGGAATTCCACCAATACCAAAAATAATAATTCTGCCTATTAAATTGGATATGTGCATATTCTCGATCTTAAAGTTACTATCCCATAAGAACAATGAAATAGCCATAAAAAGTCCCCAATAAACCGATCCGTGAAGAAATATATATAGCCACTTTTTCTTTCTCCGTTCTTCCCATTTTTTATAAAATGTTTCTTCTTTGGTAGTCATGTTTTTATTTTTGTTTTACTGTTTTTTTTTGGTTACTAGTCCTTAATGACTGTGGATCTGAGTCTTATTACAATTACATATCTCGAGTCTCTATTTCATTCTCGATTAATTTATATTTAAAGTACTTTCTTAAACCAGTAGAAAGAACCTCAAATTCATTCAGTTCATATAAGCTTCCATAAAGTTTAAACGTGCAAATATCAGTTGCGCTAATAAATGGTTCGGTTTTAAGATGACTATGTGTTAAACCTGTGACCTTATTCCCTTCATATTCGGTTGGAGAGAAAATCAATCTGGAATGAATTTTTCTCCATGAAGTTACGTTGCCTTCCTTATCACCAAAGAAAACATAATCATTGCCAAATGGTATTAGTTTCGATTGATTTGTCCCCAAAATGAAATAAAGTTTATATCCAAGCTTGTAAGGAATTAACTCCATATTAATATTATATCCTTGCGGACAGTTTACTTGATATTTTTCATCTTTTGTGACTTCTTTAAACATTTTCATTTTAATTTTCTGCAAGTTCTTCTCAGCTTCGCTTAAATCTCTTACAATCAAACTCTCTTTGCATGGATTGTTGAAGCTATTTTTAAATATCACTTCATAAATACATTTTGTACCTTCTTTTGCCAATACAATAGCCGATATAGAGTCATTTCTTTGATAGATTAAAAGTCCACCAAAATCTTTTTTGATTTCTTTCTTATCCATTGCCATATCGCTTGTTATCCAGGCTGCTTTTTCATATTTGTATAAAGTATTTCCTTCTTCTAATATTGAATCACATTTTTGTTTTATTTCAGTTCCGGTTAATGACGTTTGGGCATTTATACTTGAGAATGCTGTAATTAAAAGAAGAGTAATGAATGTTTTTTTCATGATTAATGTGTTTTTGTATTTTTATTTTAAGGTTAGCCTTTTGATTCTTATACTCAATATAATAGATAGTCTCCTTAGTTTGTAGCAAATTTAAATGATTTTGTCCATTCAAAGAATTTTTCTACTTCTTCTTTGTTTGATTCTAACCACTTAGAAACATCAGGGTCTGTTGAAGATGCAAAAGCTACATACGAAAAAGCCTCAACTAACTTTTTGTCTTTCATCTCAATAAAATATGGAACATAATAATCCCAAAAAAATCCATGATTTTCTTTCTTTGATTCTTTTAAGGACGAACAAACAGTATTAAATTTTCTGATAAATTGTTCTACTTCTGTTTTATTATTATTCTTTTCATTAAAATCCATTGCAGTCTCCATAGATAATATCATATCGGTAACCGAAAAATTGTTCTCTTTTTGTTTCCCTTTAGCCGATACGTCACCAAGCATATTACTATTAATATTAATGTTTATAGATTTGTTTCCGGTTTTCTCAACATTTGCTTTCATCATGGATTTTACACTTTCAAGATTTTGTTTTGCCCTGTCACTTTCAGGCTCGAGAGATAAAAATCTGCAATAAGCCAATAATGCAGGGATTCTTGTATCATTAATCTTCGAAATTCTTGCAATTGCGTTATGAGAACCTGCGTGTTTTGGATTAAGCTTAGCCGACATTTGGAAACATAATAATGCATCGTCATATTTCTTCACACTCCATAGCGTTATTCCTTTATTGAAATGGAGCAGGTAAAAATCTGGAAAGTCTTTTATCCCTTCGTCATATACTTCTATTGATCTATCTGTTTTATTCAAGCCATCTAAAGCATTTCCGTATGTTACATAAACCATTCTTAGTCCTTCTTCTTCTGGATGAGTTACAATTGCTTTTTCACAGCATTTAATAGACTCTTCGTTCTTTTTAGACATTAATAAACTGTATGCTTTTTCTGATAATGCAAGAAAATTATCTTTGTCGAGTATTAGAGCTTTATCGTATCTAAAAATGGCACCATCATAATCTCCTTTGTCATGATAGGCAATTCCTTCGTTAACTAGCTTTTCAGCATCTACTTTATTTTGTCCAAATGAGATGTTATACATTATAGCAAACATCAAAATTAAGGTTGTTTTCTTCATAGTACTCTTTTGTTTAATTATCCATCCAAAAATAGTATATTTATTTTGAATTAAAACTAAAATTTATTTAGTTAATTTTTAATTTATATGATAGATACTTCTTTGAGAGTGTGCATGTATATAAATTGGGTAACTTTGCCCACATAAACATCAAAGCGTATTACACAAGAAAATGAAGGTGTTGTTTTAATATTCTTAGCAAAGTTATCAAGCCTTGCATCTAAATCTGATGTAGGATGAATATTCAGGAGATAGGAAATTGCCTTTGTAGGCTGTTTTTCTATTTGGCGTTATTTCATTATAATAATTATGCAAAATGCATATTGTGACTGTCAGAAAGAAACCTAATTATTCTCTTTTATAAAAATGAATCATTTAGCAGGCTAACAATTCTTTCAATTTAAATTTAAATTTTATATTTGCGTTCTCAAAGCAGGGATTTATATTCTCTGGACAATGCTTAAAACCTAATTATGAAAATTTTTCTCACGCATAAACTTAATATTATATGTCTTCTAGTTGCTTTCTTGCTGCCGGGTATCTTTGGTTGCTTAAATGCCTATGGAGAAAACGCTCCCTCAAATTCTATTCTTATAATCAGTTCATATAATCCGGAAACGTCTCAAACATCTAAAAATATTTCTGCTTTTTTGGATGAATATCGTCTTTTAGATGGTAAATCTCCTGTTATAATAGAAAATATGAATTGCGGGAGTTTTACTGAAGCTTCTTTGTGGAAAGGGCAGATGAAGAACATTCTGAATAAATATTTATTAAACAATCGCCATCCAGGAATAATTATTCTTTTAGGTCAGGAGGCATGGTCTGCATATCTTTCTCAGGATGCTCAAACGACCGAAAAAATACATAATATTCCGTCTATTGTTGGTATGGTGAGCCGAAATGCTATTCTTCTTCCAGATGATAGTGTGTCATTGGAAAAATGGAATCCTAAAAGTATTGATGCGTTAAAGGACGCTTATCATATAAATAAATTGGCTGGTTATATTTATCAGTATGATGTAGATAAGAATATAAAGCTGATTCAGGATTTGTATCCAAAGACAAAGCATATAGCATTAGTTACAGATAATACGTACGGTGGGGTTTCTTTGCAGGCGTATGTGAAAAAGGAAATTACAAAGTTTCCTGGATTAGATCTTATCTTGCTAGATGGAAGAAAAAACTCAATTTATACTATTGTAGATAGCATTAATAAGTTGCCTGATAATACCGTTATGTTGTTAGGTACTTGGAGGGTAGATAAAAATAATGGCTATTTTATGAATAATGCTACCTATATGATGATGGCTGCAAAACCCAAAATGCCAGCTTTTACTATAACATCAATAGGGCTGGGGCATTGGGCTGTAGGAGGCTGCATTCCAGAATATCGTACTATTGGCAAAGATATGGCTTTACAGGCTTATAATTTATTAAATGGCAAAATTTGGGCTAAACCAAAAATAGAACTCATTTCTAATCAATATACATTTGATGCGGTAAAATTGGATAGCCTGAAAATTAGTGTAAATAAACTGCCGGCTGGTTCTGTTCTGATTAATGAAAAACCTTCTTTCTATGAACAGAATAAGTATCTGGTTTGGGGATGTGTATTCGTCTTTTTTACGCTTTTAATAGGTATAATTATTTCTCTTTACTTCTTGTTTCGTACAAAGAAGCTGAAAGATGAACTCGAAGTATCTGAAGCAGACTTGCGAGTTGCTAAAGAAAAAGCAGAAGAATCAGAACGTTTAAAATCAGCCTTTCTGGCAAATATGACTCACGAAATCCGGACTCCTCTTAACGCCATTGTTGGTTTCTCGAATGTGTTGGCTACAGGAGGTTGTGCTCAGGAAGATATTGTTGAATATAATAAAGTTATTCAAACTAACTCTGATCTTCTTCTTCGTCTTATTAACGATATTCTCGATATATCTCGTTTAGAATCTGGTAAACTTGAATTTTATTATGAAGAATGCAATGTAGAATCTTTGTGTAAGGAGGTTTTGGCTTCAGTAGAAGCAACGTGTAAATATCCTGTGGAATTTACATTCGAATCTTTTGAACCCAATTTCTATATGGTTACAGATATACATCGCTTACAGCAGGTTTTATTAAATACCCTTTCAAACTCTTGTAAGTTTACTAAAGAAGGTTCTATTAATTTAAACTATAAGATAGATGAAAAGAAAAAAATGTTATTTTTTTCTGTAACAGATACAGGTGAAGGAATAGGGGAAGGAGAAGAAGAAATGATATTTGATCGTTTCAAGAAATTAAATGATTTTGTTCAAGGATCAGGCTTAGGCTTAGCTATTTGCAAAACAATTATGAATGTATTGGGAGGTGATATTTGGGTAGATTCATCTTATAAAAATGGTGCACGTTTTGTGTTCTCACACCCATTAAATTTAAAACCTCAAGAATATATTGCTGAATAAAATGCGCTAAAAGTTTGGAAGTTTCAAAAATTGTTGTACCTTTGCAACGCTTTTGAGAGAGAAAGCAACATAACAATAACTTTTTGGAGAGATGGCAGAGTGGTCGATTGCGGCGGTCTTGAAAACCGTTGAACTGCGAGGTTCCTGGGGTTCGAATCCCTATCTCTCCGCAAAAATAATCAATCCTGATTAATAAATTTAAAGGTTGAAATCCTACAAATCTATGGTTTGTAGGATTTTTTTTTGTTTATATAAGTTTCCATAATTATTATGTTATCTAACGTCTTCTTTTTATAGGTTTCATTGCCCCATTCAAAAGTTATAATTGTCTTCACATAAAGGACTGAAAAAGTTTCTGCCCACTTTAAAATTACTTCTCAAATAAGCTTGAATTTAATCAGCTCTTTTTAGATATAAACCTGCCAAGGTTTCATCAAGCATTTAGCTAATACGTTCTTCTTATCTGGCTTATAGGTCTGCTTTTAAGTGAATCCAATTTTACTTTTATCTAAAATTGAAAACCAAATATCTTAATTTGAAACAGAGAACAATATGGTAAGGCTATTTTTGCTTTATATAATTTAAATTTCAAGATAAGTAAAATTGATAACTTAAATAGAATATGAAAAGAAAAACAAAGATTACTTTATTGGCATTTGTAGGATTGCTTGCATTGAGCTTGAACTCTTATTCTCAAGATAAGAATTTTTATATTTTTATTTGTTTGGGGCAATCTAACATGGAGGGAAATGCCAAAATAGAGCCACAGGATACAATTATGACTGATAACCGTTTTCAGGTTTTGTCAACTGTTGATTGCCCTGATATGGGTAGAGTAAAGGCTAACTGGTATCCTGCCGTTCCACCATTATGCCGATGTAATACTGGTTTAACGCCTGCTGATTATTTTGGTAGAACGATGATTGCCAATCTGCCAAAGAATGTTAGAGTTGGTGTAATAAATGTAGCTGTTGGTGGGTGTAAAATAGAACTTTTTGATAAAGATAATTATCAATCTTATGTAGCTACGGCTCCATCTTGGATGATTGGTATGCTAAATCAGTATGATGGAAATCCTTATGCACGACTGGTTGAAATGGCTAAAATCGCTCAAAAATCAGGTGTAATAAAGGGAATCTTGTTACATCAGGGAGAATCTAACACGAATGATGAGACTTGGCCATCAAAGGTGCAAGGTGTTTATAACAATCTGATTAAGGACTTAAAACTAAATTCAAAATCTGTACCATTACTTGCCGGAGAACTTGTTGCAGCTGAACAGGGTGGAAAATGTGCAAGCATGAATGCTATTATAAATAAACTTCCTCAGACAATTCCTAATTCTCATGTTATTTCTTCTAAAGATTGCACAGCTGTGGGCGATGGACTGCATTTTACTGCCGAAGGTTATAGAAAACTAGGTAAAAGATATGCTGTGGAAATGCTTTCTTTATTAGGAATTAAAGTTAGTTCAGAAGAGTAGTTATGCAGAATCCGGATGCTCCGGTAACGGTTCTGTCCGATATGCATGACGTTGGTGTTCTGCAATTGTTAACCGATAGTCAACTTTAATATAGATATTATGAAAAAGTTTTTTATGCTTTTATCTTTAGCATTTATTGCTAATTTAAGCATTAACAGTCAGACGTTTAATCCTGCGCCTGAAGGTTTTGATGTTTCTGGAGATGGAATAAAACATGGTAAAGTAGATACTATAGAATACTATTCTGCAACCGTAGGTGTTAACCGTAAAGCATTAGTTTATACTCCTCCGGGTTATTCGAAAAGTAAAAAATATCCGGTGCTCTACTTGCTACATGGGATAGGTGGAGACGAGAAGGAATGGCTTATTCAAGGTAAGCCACAAGTGATTATTGATAATTTGTATGCTGCTAAAAAGGTAGCTCCGATGATTGTGGTACTTCCTAATGGAAGGGCAATGAAGGATGACCGTGCCGTTGGTAATATCTATGATGGAGTGAAGGTTCAGGCATTTGCTACATTTGAAAAAGATCTGATAAATGATTTGATTCCTTCAATTGAAAAAAAATATTCGGTGTTTAAGGATCGTGAACACCGTGCAATTGCAGGTCTTTCAATGGGTGGAGGACAATCATTGAATTTCGGACTTGGTAATCTTGATAAATTTGCCTGGATAGGAGGATTCTCATCAGCTCCAAATACAAAAACACCTCAGGAGCTTGTACCCGATGCTGCTAAAACAAAGAAAATGCTGAAATTACTATGGATATCCTGTGGTGACAAAGATAATCTGATTACTTATAGTCAACGTACACAAGATTATTTGAATGCTAATCAAATACCTCATATTTATCAGGTTATTCCGGGAGGACATCATGACTTCAAAGTTTGGAAGCAGAATCTATATATGTTTTCTCAGACATTATTCAAACCTGTTGATGCTTCAATAATAGCTCATTATAGTAGTGCTCCTCTTGCTGAAAAGACTACTGCTTCGGCTATTCCTGCTTCTACAAATATTCCGGGAATGCAATATCCTGAAGTTTTACCGGATAACAGAGCATTTTTCAGAATAAAAGCTCCTCAAGCAAACAAAGTACAACTTGATCTGGGCAAGAAATATGATATGGAAAAAGAAGAGGATGGTTCATGGATTGTAACAACCGAACCTCTGGTTGAAGGTTTCCACTATTATTCGATAATTATTGATGGTGTTGCAGTTGCCGATCCTGCTGGTCAGACTTTCTATGGTATGGGACGTATGGCTAGTGGAATTGAGATTCCAGAAAAAGGGGTAGATTATTATCTGGCTAAAAATGTACCTCACGGTCAGATACGTCAAGTAAGATATTATTCTGATGTAACAAAATCAATGAGAAGGGCATTTGTTTATACTCCTGCCGGATATGATGTTAATTCTTTAGTAAGATATCCGGTTCTTTACCTGCAGCATGGAGCAGGAGAGGATGAAACAGGATGGTCTAACCAGGGAAAGGTTGATTATATTCTTGATAATCTTATTGCCGAAGGCAAAGCTAAACCAATGTTGGTTGTGATGGATAAAGGTTATGCTGTTGATCCAGATGCTCCTAAAAATGAGAATGCACAAGGAATCAGAGGATTAATGCAGAATAAAGCTTTGGAACAGGTCTTTATTAAAGAAATTATTCCGACTATTGACAAGGAATTCCGCACTATACCCGATCGTGATCATAGAGCTATGGCAGGACTTTCTATGGGAGGTTTTCAAACATTCCAGATTACGTTGTCTAATCTTGATAAATTCGCTTATATAGGAGGATTCAGCGGAGGTGGTATACTTCAGCAGGTACAGGATTTCTCAAAGTTATATAATGGTGCTTTAGCTGATGCAAACGAATTTAATCAGAAAGTGAAACTTGTTTATTTAAGTATCGGAACAGCAGAACCGGAACAGATGTATCGTACAGTAAATAATTTCCATAAAGAACTAGAGAAGGCCGGAATTAAACACGTATATTATGAATCTCCCGGAACTTCACATGAATGGCTTACATGGAGAAGATCACTGAATCAGTTTGCTGGTATGATTTTTAAATAAAAGATTTCAATAGTTAGATGATAGATTATTGAATATAATAACTAAATGAAATGAAAAAACTTACTTTTATATTTTTAATAGCTCTTATTTTTAGTTCAACTGCGAAAGGGCAGACTGATGGAGTTACTGTTAATGATAATTCTAATATAGGAATGTCTGCTTCATCTAATGTGAGAACATCAAAATATCCTATGATTTTACCTGATAGTCGCGCTGTATTTCATGTAAAAGCTCCTGATGCACAGAAAGTACAACTTGATTTAGGGAAGAAATATGATATGATAAAAAATAACGAAGGTATATGGGAGGTTACTACCGATTCACTCACAGAAGGCTTCCATTATTATTCTTTGTTAATTGATGGTGTAGCAGTTGCCGATCCTGCTAGCGAGACTTTTTATGGAATGGGTAGAATGGCCAGTGGTATAGAAGTTCCTTTTAAAGGGGATGGATATTATGCAGTTAAAGATGTTGCACACGGCGATGTTAGAATGAAGCGTTATTATTCATCGGTAACAAAGACTTGGCGTCGATTTTATGTTTATACTCCTGCCGGATATGATGCTGATGTAAATCAAAAGTATCCGGTGCTGTACTTGATGCATGGTGGTGGAGAAGATGAACGTGGATGGTCAACTCAAGGTAAAACTGATTTAATTCTGGATAATCTGATTGCAGAGAAAAAAGCAAAGCCAATGCTTATAGTTATGGTTGATGGAAACATTGGTAATGGAGGATTTAGTGAATCATCATTGAAAGCATTTGAATCAGAATTAAAGGACTGTATAATTCCTTTTGTAGAAAATGAATATCGCGTCAAAACAGATTCAAAAAATCGTGCACTTGCAGGTCTTTCAATGGGCGGAATTCAAACTCTTTATGCAGGAATAAAAAATACTCAATTATTCTTTTATCTGGGAGTTTTTAGTTCTGGTTGGCTGCCTAACTTAAACGGTGTAGCAGAAGCTCAATATGAGTTTATGAAGAATAATTCTGATCTGATAAACAAAAATCTAAAGCAATTTTGGCTTGCTCAAGGTGGCAAAGAAGATATAGCACATAGAAATTGTCAGATTATGCTTTCGAAATTTAATGAGATGAAGATTAAATATACCTATAGCGAATATCCCGGAGGACATACCTGGCCAGTGTGGAGAAATAATCTCTATAATTTTTCTCAGTTATTATTTAAATAATTATGTTAGCGGTAAAAATCTATAGAAAAAATTGTAAGAAATGAAATCTGCTCTTCTTTTAAAGCCAAAAATGGTAAAGCTTGGTGTTTTTATTTGTAGTTTATTATTTTGTAAGAGTATTACAGCTCAGGATAAATTATATCCGAATACTTTTCCGTTAAGTGATGTGACATTACTTAACAGTCCTTTCAAACATGCCAGAGATCTGAATATTCAAACACTTTTGAAATATGATGTTGATCGATTACTGGCTCCGTATCGTAAGGAAGCCGGATTAACTCCCAAAGGTGAGAGTTATGAAAACTGGATTGGACTGGATGGGCATGTGGGAGGACATTACCTCTCGGCAATGGCAATTAATTATGCTGCTACCGGTAATGCAGAGTGTAAGAAACGTTTGGATTACATGATTGCAGAACTAAAAGCTTGTCAGGATGCTAATACAAAGAAGCACCCGGAATGGGGCAAGGGATATGTAGGTGGTGTTCCTGATAGTAAAGGTGTATGGAGTAAAATTAAGGCAGGTGATGTTAGTGCGATCTGGAAGTATTGGGTACCTTGGTATAACGTACATAAAATGTATGCCGGACTTAGAGATGCATGGCTGTATACCGGAAACAAAGAAGCAAAAAGGATTTTTATTAAATTCTGCGACTGGGCTATTAATGTCACTTCAGGTCTTTCTGATATAAAAATGGAAGAGATGCTTGGTAATGAGCATGGTGGCATGAATGAAGTTTTTGCCGATGCATACCAGATGACTGGCGATCAGAAATATCTGATTGCTGCAAAGCGTTTCTCTCATAAAATGTTGCTTGATGCAATGGCTGCAAATACAGATAATCTTGATAATAAACATGCAAATACACAGGTGCCCAAGGTGGTAGGCTTTGAAAGAATAGCGGAACTATCTCACGATGATAACTATGGAAAGGCTGGAAGCTTTTTCTGGGAAACAGTAACAGCCAATCGTTCTCTTGCATTTGGTGGAAATAGCAGGAGGGAAATTTTCCCGAGTGCGGCTGCCTGTTCGGATTATGTAAATGATGTAGAAGGTCCGGAAAGTTGTAATTCATACAATATGCTGAAGCTAACTGAAGATCTTTTCCGGGTTAATCCGTTGGCTAAATATGCTGATTATTACGAAAGAACGCTCTTTAACCACATACTTTCGTCTCAGCACCCAGAACATGGTGGGTATGTATATTTCACATCAGCTCGCCCACGTCATTACAGGGTATATTCTACTCCGAATGAGGGAATGTGGTGCTGTGTGGGAAGCGGTATGGAAAATCATGGTAAATATGGTCAGCTTATCTATACGCACTCTAAAGATTCGTTGTTTTTGAATCTGTTTATTGCTTCGGAATTAAACTGGAAAGACAAAAATATAAAAGTAAGACAGGAAACCGCATTCCCTAACGAGGAACAGACAAAACTTACCATAACTAGTGGTAATGCTCGTTTCAGTTTGATGATTCGTTATCCGTATTGGGTGAATGATGGAAAGCTTAAAATTACGGTTAATGGAAAGATGGCTGACTTTGTTGCGCATCCGTCATCGTATGTAAGCATTGACAGAATATGGAAAAAAGGGGATATAGTCTTAATTAAATTCCCGATGAATACTCATATTGAACGTCTCCCCAATGTGCCCAATTATATAGCTTTTATGCACGGTCCTATCTTGCTGAGTGCCAAAACGGGAACAGAGGATATGAAAGGATTGGTTGCTGACGATTCAAGATGGGGACATATTGCTGGGGGAAAGAAATTGCCTTTAAATGAAGCTCCGATTATTGTAGAAGATGATATCGCTTCATTAATTAATAAGGTAGTTCCTGTAGCTGGAAAACCGTTTAATTTTACTTTCTCGCAGGTTAAAATGGTCAATCCAATAAAAGTTGAACTGGAACCATTTTATAAAATTCATGATGCGAGATATGAAATGTATTGGATGACTTTATCAAACAGTCAGTACCGTTCTTATATTGATTCACTTTCAGTATTGGAACAACAAAAAGCCGATTTGCAGAAACGTACAATTGACTTTGTAGCTCTGGGAGAACAGCAACCGGAAGTTGATCATGCTGCTGAAAAGCAAAATACAAATAGTGGAAATAACTTGGATGAATTTTGGCGTGATGCTCGCAATGAAGGATATTTCAGCTATAAACTTGCTACAAATAAGGAAACTGGTTTGAGTTTGATGGTGCGTTACTGGGGTGCTGAAACTGGTAATAGAAAATTTGATATTTACATTGATAATGAAAAGTTGGTAACGGAGAATATAAGTGGCAAATGGAATAAAAAAGAATTCCGGAATGTAGAATATCTTATTCCTGATTCAATGCTGAAGGGCAAAGATTACGTCAGAGTTAAGTTTCAATCTTTGCCTGATAATATTGCCGGAGCAGTTTATTATGTTCGTTTAGTCAGAAATAAATAGAATTAGTAATTAGGATTAACTGTTAGAATAGATCTTTGCTGAGAAATATTCATCAGTTAATCCTTTTAATTATGTAAAATCTTTAAATATATAAAATGAACAACACTAAAATTTCAGTACTGATTTTATTATTCTGTCTTCTTGCTATTCCTAATGCATGGGCACAAAAAGTCGGAAAACTTAAAATGTGGTACGATAAACCTGCTAAAGTGTGGAACGAAGCGCTTCCAATTGGTAATGGCCGTCTGGCAGCAATGGTTTTTGGTGATCCTGCTAATGAGAAACTACAGTTAAATGAAGGTACTTTTTGGTCGGGTGGTCCATCACGTAATGACAATCCTGATGGTTTATCCGTACTTGACTCAGTGCGATACTATATTTTTAAAGAAGACTATAAACGAGCCGATTTTCTGGCAAACAAGGGACTTACAGCAAAACAATTACATGGGTCAATGTTTCAGGTGGTTGGTAATCTGAATCTTGCATTTAATGGCAATGATAATTATACAGATTATTACAGGGAACTCGATCTGGAAAAAGCTGTTTTTACTACTTCCTATAAAGTGGATGGAGTAACTTATAAAAGAGAGGTTTTTGCATCGAAACCAGATCAGGTTATTGTTGTAAGACTTACAGCCAGTAAACCTGGCAAATTATCTTTTGCAGCAAGTTTTGATGGGCCTTTACAGAAATCGGTGAAGGTGCTGGATACTAAAACTCTAGAGATGACAGGCTTATCTGGTACTCACGAAGGTGTAACCGGACAAGTGAGATTCGATGCTCGTGCAAAAATCTTAAATTCGGGTGGAACTACAACAATTGAGTCAGATAAAATCAACGTAAGTAAGGCTAATGAAGTTGTTATCCTGATTTCTATAGCGACTAATTTTACTGATTATAAAACTTTATCGGCAGATGAAACCAGGAAATGTATCAACTATCTTGCAGCAGCTCAGAATAAGCCTTATTCCACAATGCTTAAGAACCATATAGCTGCGTTTCAGAAATATTTTAGTCGCGTAAGTTTTGATTTAGGTACTTCATCGGCAGCAAAACTGCCAACTGATGAAAGAATTAAGAATTTCTCAAAGTCATTTGATCCTGAATTAATTTCTATGTATTATCAATTTGGTCGTTATTTGTTGGTTTCATCTTCTCAACCGGGAGGACAACCAGCCAATCTTCAGGGAATATGGAATGGTAGCACTCGTCCTGCATGGGATAGTAAGTATACCATCAATATCAATACGGAAATGAATTATTGGCCTGCCGAGAAATGTAACATGCCTGAAATGCATGAACCATTGATTCAATTGATAAAAGAACTTTCAGAAACGGGCAAACAGACAGCCAAGACAATGTATGGTTGTAATGGCTGGGTGGCTCATCACAATACTGATATCTGGCGTATTTCCGGTGTGGTTGATTTTGCTAATGCCGGCTTATGGCCGATGGGAGGTGCATGGCTGTCACAACATTTATGGGAGAAATACCTGTATAGTGGTGATTTAAAATATTTGGAATCAGTTTATCCTGTATTAAAATCTGCTTGCGAATTTTACAAAGATTTTCTTATAGAGGAACCTACTCATAAATGGTTGGTAGTATGCCCTTCTATGTCACCGGAGAATACTCCGTCAGGGCATTCTGGATGTGCGCTTACCTACGGAACAACTATGGATAATCAGATTCTTTTCGATTTGTTTACCAAAACAATTAAGGCTGCTAAGTTGCTAAAAAAGGATGTAGCATTGATAGCTGATTTTCAAAAGATATTAAATAATCTTCCACCAATGCAGATTGGCCATTATGGCCAGTTACAGGAGTGGATAGGAGACTGGGATGATCCGAATGATCAACATAGACATGTGTCGCACCTATATGGTTTGTACCCGAGTAATCAGATTTCACCATATACAACTCCCGATTTATTTGATGCTGCACGTACAACACTTATTCATCGTGGTGATGTATCAACCGGATGGTCGATGGGCTGGAAAGTGAATTTCTGGGCACGTTTGCTTGACGGTAATCATGCACGAAAGTTGATTACTGACCAATTAACGCTTGTTGATCCGGTAAAAGAAAAGAGTGGTGGTACCTATCCCAACTTTTTTGATGCACATCCGCCGTTTCAGATAGACGGAAACTTTGGCTGTACTTCGGGAATTACAGAAATGCTTTTGCAAAGTCACGATGGAGCTATTGATATTTTACCGGCCTTGCCAGATGACTGGAAAAAGGGAAGCATCAGCGGCTTGAGAACTTATGGTGGTTTTGATGTGAGTATCACCTGGGACAATAATCAGGTGCAGAAAATTATCATAAAATCTCATTTAGGTGGAAATTGTCGTATTCGTGTTCCGAATGAAGTTACCTTGGTAGGTGGTAAAACCTTGAAAGTTGCTTCTGGAGAAAATTCAAATCCATTCTTTGATACTGCTAAAGTAAAGAATCCTTTGGTCTCGGCTACGGCAAAAATAAATGCGATGCAACTTAAACAAGCCAGGTTATATGATTTGCCAACTGAAGCCGGTAAAACTTATATAATTACTTGTAAATAAAAAGAAATAAATACTATGAAGAAGATTTTTATTAATTTATTATTGGCTTTGCCAATTAGTTTGTTTGGTCAAACAGCTGAAATTAAAATAGATGTTGACAGAAAAATTGCCGAAATTGATCCTAAAATTTACGGTGTATTCATGGAACCTATTCATTTTAAAGGAGACCGAATGGGGTTGCCCGACTCTGTTGATTTTAATACACTTTATGGAACGCTTTATGATCCTAAGTCGTCCTTGGCTGATGAGAATGGCTTTAGAAAAGATTATATTGATGCAATGAAGGAATTAAAAATTACCAATATGAGATGGCCAGGCGGTAACTTTTTAATGGGATATGATTGGAAAGATGGAATAGGGCCTAAAGAAAATAGACCTAAACGTGTAAACCTGGCTTGGGGTGGCATAGATAATAATCATGTGGGTACTGATGAATGGTTTGCTTTAAATAAAGCAATTGGTAGCGAAAATGTGGTTTGTGTTAATTTAGGATTAGGCTCTATATTGGATGCCTGCTATTGGGTAGAATATTGTAATTATAAAAAAGGAACTTACTATTCTGATTTGCGAGCTAAAAACGGACATCCTGAACCTTATAACGTTAAAATCTGGGATTTAGGTAATGAAGTAGATGGTTATCCATGGGAATTGGGACATAAATCAATTGAAGAATATTCAAGAATAGGAAGAGAAGCAGCAAAGGCACTGAAAAGTGTAGATAAAGATATTCAGTTGGTGGCTTCAGGATCTTCGTGCTATGAAAACTCTCCTTGGATTGATTGGAATAGAAAAGTACTGTCTAGCTTTGGTGATCTGATTAACTATATTTCTATTCACAGGTATTGGGAAAAGTCGGACGACTATTACAATTACATGGGTCAGAGTGCTATGGACTTTGAAGAAAAGATTAAAGTAACGGCTAATGAAATTGAAAACGTAAGAGTAATGAAAGGACTCAAGAACCCTATTTACATTTCAGTGGATGAGTGGGGAATTATGTCAAAGAATACTTTGTCTGTTTTACCTATCGCTGAAAGCTTCAATTCATTTATTCGTCATGCTGATGTTGTAAAGATGGCTAATTTTACAATGCTCACCTCTTTGCTGAACACTGATAAAGAAAAAGGTACTTATAAAACGCCTTTATTTTATATCTTTAAATCATTCTCTAATAACTGTCTTGGTAGTTCTGTCGATACTTATGTTAAATGTGAAACGTTTAATACTCCGCTGTATAAAGATATACCTTATCTTGATGTTACAACGATCTATTCAAAAGAGACGAATACTACTTGCATTAATGTAATTAACAGACATAAAGACAAAGCCATAACAACTAATATAGTATCTAATTCCGGAGAATTCACTGGAAAAGCTGAGGCTTCTTTAGTAGCTGGAAATATACTTGATGAAACTTTTACTTACGACAAACAAAGTCAATATGTGCCTGTTGCAAAAGAGATTAAAGCTGAGAAAAACAAAATTACTTATTCCTTCCCGGCACACTCTTTCACACAGATAAAAGTCAGAATGAAAAAGTAATAGAAAAGAAACTGCTAGAAAAGTGAGTACTGATTCACTATAAAATAGCTACATAATAATTGAAAATTTGAAAAGTATCTAGCAGTCTAGCGCCAACTGTTTAATATGTTGTGAATGAGTTGCATATAGGCGCTAGACTTCTTTTTGGAAGTCTAGCGGTAGTCTAGCAGTCTAGTACTTTGTCTTGTCCTGATTTGGGTTGACTGAGCTTATCTCGTTCATCTGCCTGAGTTCTTTAGTAGATATAATGTAGTAGAAACAACTTTCTGGTTTACAATCAGAAGTTATAAAGTGAATGTTTTGCCTTCCACCCGGGTGTATGTAATTTGTACACCCGGGTGGAAGACTTGTTTAGACCCGGGTGTACAAGATGCGTACATCCGGATGTACAGAAGAATAAGCCGAATAATAATAAAAACTTTATGTTGCTCTATCTGTAAAAGCAAAGAATTATCTAAAATTAGAGATGGATTATCAATAAATAGAAATGAAAAAGCTAAAAATATTCCATCTTTGTAGTAAGTTAATATTTTATTAACGGTATAAGAATAAAAACAAAGAAGTAGTTACTTCAATTAACCTGGTAATTTAACACAAAATATAAAATGAAAAAAATAGTATCAACTTTGGCCCTTATTATGTTTTCTGCTCTAGCATCTACTCATGCACAAAATCCGATAATAAAAAATATATTTACCGCTGATCCGGCTCCGATGGTTTATAAAAATACAGTGTATTTGTATGCCGGGCATGATACAGCCTCGGTAAATGCTACAAATTATAAAATGCCCGATTGGCATATTTTTTCCTCAACAGATATGGTAACCTGGAAAGATCACGGAGTTTGCCTTTCTCCAAAGACATTTTCATGGTCGGCTGGTGATGCATATGCTGCCCAATGTATTCCACGAAATGGAAAATTCTATTGGTATGTATCTGTTCAGCATAAAAAAGATGAAAATAGCAAAGGAGGATATGCTATTGGAGTTGCTGTTTCCGATAAACCTACGGGGCCTTTTAAAGACGCAATTGGTAAAGCACTTATTGTTAATGAAATGACTACAGATATGAAACATGGTTGGGACGACATTGACCCTACTGTATTTATTGATGATAATGGTCAGGCATATCTTTTCTGGGGTAATGGAAGTTGTAAGTCAGTGAAGCTGAAAAAAAATATGGTTGAAATGGATGGACCAATCACAACCTTTAACCCCAAAAACTATATAGAAGGTCCTTGGATTTACAAAAGAAAAGGATTGTATTACCTTGTTTATGCCAGTGCTGGAACTAAACCCGAAATGATAGAATACTGCACGGCTAAAAGTCCTGAAGGGCCATGGATATATAGAGGCATCATTGAAGAAAACGTTCCTAACAGTTTTACTACCCATCCTGGAATAATAGATTATAAAGGAAAAACATATTTCTTCTATCATAACGGATCACTCCCTACAGGAGGTAGTTATCGCCGTTCAATTTGTGTTGATTATATGTATTATAATCCCGATGGTACAATTAAGAAAGTGATACAGACAACAAAAGGAGTAAATCCAGTTAAAAAATAAGCTATTTATTTGAATGAAATTACTTAATACGATGAGAAAAAGAACTATTTTATGCGTTGCGGCAATCCTGCTTTCCGGACATTTTATGAATTTGTCTGCGCAGGTGAAGAAGGCTCAGAATCCGATTATTTTTTCAGACGTTCCTGATATGTCTATGCTTCGGGTTGGAGATACTTATTATATGAGTAGCACTACCATGCACATGAGCCCGGGTGTTCCAATTATGAAGTCTAAAGATTTGGAAAACTGGAAATTAGTGAATTATGCCTATAATACTTTAGATGATGTTGATGCACTAAATCTTAATAATGGTCAAAGTACTTACGGAAGAGGTTCATGGGCTAGTAGTCTCCGTTATAACAAAGGAACTTACTATGTTACTACATTTGCTCAAACAACCGGTAAAACATACATTTATACAACAAAGAATCTGGAGAAAGGTCCTTGGGTAAAACATTCTTTTGCTCCGTCATTGCATGATCATTCGTTGTTTTTCGAGGAAGATGGACGTATTTATTTGATTTATGGAAATGGAAAACTCAATATAGTTGAGCTTAAAGAAGACCTTTCAGGTATTAAGCCCGGAACCGATCGCGTACTTATAGAAAATGCCACTGCTCCGTCGGGTAACGGGGGGCTTGGAGCAGAAGGTTCTCAGATTTTTAAAGTAAATGGGAAATATTATATTTTCAATATAACCTGGCCAGCTGGTGGCATGCGTACTGTAAACATCCACAGAGCTGATAAAATTACCGGTCCGTATGAAGGACGAGTTGGATTTCAGGATAAGGGGGTAGCCCAGGGAGGACTTATTGACACTCCTGATGGTAAGTGGTTTGCTTATTTATTCCGTGATTTTGGAGCAGTAGGACGTATTCCTTATTTGGTTCCGGTAAAATGGGAAAATGGATGGCCTGTAATTGGTGTGAATGGAAAAGTTCCTGAAATTCTTGATTTGCCTGCAAGCAAAGGCTTGATTCCCGGTATTGTTGCTTCTGACGAATTTACGCGTAAGCCCGGATCTGTAGCTTTACCTTTGGTTTGGCAATGGAATCATAATCCGGATAATAAATTGTGGTCGATTACTCAAAGAAAAGGTTATTTACGCCTAACAACAGGCAGAGTAGATTCAACTTTACTGTTAGCTAAAAATACCTTGACTCAACGTACTATTGGACCTGTATGTACTAGCTCAATATCAATGGATGTGTCACACATGAAGGATGGAGATTTTGCGGGATTATGCTTGTTGCAAAAGAATTTCGGTCAGCTAGGGGTTAGAGTTAATAAAGGAACCAAGTCTATAGTAATGATTAGTGCCGGATCGGGAAATCCTGTTGAAATACAAAGTGTTCCACTTTCTCGTAATATTGTTTACTTCAAAGCCGAATGCAACTTCAAAGATCGTACAGATATCGCTAAATTCTTTTATAGCTTTGATGGCAAGGCGTGGAACTTCATAGGTGAACCATTAAAAATGGCATATACCATTCCTCAATTTATCGGATATCGCTTTGGATTGTTTAATTATGCCACTAAAAACATTGGTGGATATGCCGATTTTGACTATTTCCATATTTCAGATACTATTTCTGAAATAAAATAATATACTTAAAATGTGACAGAACATTATAGGATTAATAAGTCTTATAATGTTCTTGTTATATAATACAAAGACTATCCATGGATAGTCTGTTAACCTTTTTAATAAAAAAGTATTTATGAAAAATAATAAATTAGCGATATTGATTCAACTGATAATTATATTGTTTGGATTTGCAGATGTCGCTGCACAGAATCCGATTATAAGAAACCAATTCTCTGCCGATCCAACTGCCAGAGTTTTTGGTGATAAAGTATATCTATATCCATCGCATGATATTCTAGGGAAAGAAGGTCAAGGCCGTCCTAATTGGTTCTGCATGGAAGATTATCATGTATTTTCATCTTCAAATCTTACTGATTGGACAGATCATGGAGTTATTGTGAACCAGAATAAAGTACAATGGGCAGACTCAACAGCATTTAGTATGTGGGCTCCGGACTGTATCAATAAAAATGGGAAATATTACTTTTATTTTCCAGCTCCCCCGAAAGGCTCAAAGGGATTTTCTGTTGGAGTAGCTGTAGCTGATAAACCTTATGGTCCATTTATACCACAACCCAAACAAATCGATAAGGTTAGTGGAATTGATCCTAATGTTTTTATTGATAAAGATGGACAAGCTTATTTATATTGGTCGGCTGGCAACTTTATGGTAGCCAAATTGAAAAGCAATATGGTAGAACTAGCCTCAGAACCTCTGATTATAGCTAATTTGCCGGAGAAAGGATTAAAGGAAGGCCCTTTTTTATTTGAACGTAAAGGGGTGTATTATTTGACTTTCCCTCATGTTGAAAATAAAATTGAACGGCTTGAGTATGCTATGGGACCTAGTCCGATGGGACCTTTTAAAATGGCAGGAGTTATCATGGATGAATCGCCTGTTGGATGTTGGACTAATCATCATTCTATTATCAACTTTAAGAAACAGTGGTATCTCTTTTACCACAGTAATGACCTTTCACCAAAATTTGATAAGAACAGATCGGTACGCATTGATAGCTTGTCCTTTAATGCAGATGGAACAATCCGAAAAGTTACACCTACCTTTCGTGGTGTAGGATTGACCGATGCTTCAAAGCAAATACAGATAGATCGTTATAGCCGAATAAGTGATAAAGGAGTTTCTGTTTCATTTATTGATACTCTCAATACATTTGCAGGTTGGAAAACTGTGTTTAATGAGAAAAAAACATGGATACAATATAACAATGTTGATTTTGGAAAGAAAAAATATAAATCAGTTATTATAAAAGCTATTTCTCAGAAAGGAGGAACATTGCAATTGAAGTTGAATAGTGTTAATGGTCCAATATTGGCTAAGATTAATATTCCAGAAAGTAAAGAATGGAAGGAGACTAAAGTTTTGATCTCAAACTTAAAACAAGGTAATCAGAATTTGTTTTTATCTTCAGACAATAATAACGTGGTTGAAGTGGATTGGATTAAATTTGAATGATGTTAAGGATGAAAAATGGTTTGTTTTTTGTTTCTGTTTTTGCGGCTATTATGATCTGTTTACCGATCAGAGTACAGCAAATAGGAGCAACATCAAATATAATTTCATAGAAGAATGAATCTGGTACAGATTTCTCGATTATTATAGTGAACATGTAGCTGCCTTTTGATAGTACATTACCGTTTAAAACGGAGGGTAAAGTGTGGCTAAAGAAATACAATAACATAAATATGAAACAAATATTATTAGGATTATTACTTATTCCCAATTTAGTGTTTTCACAGATACAGGTTGATAATAAATACCAAGAAAAATCATCATCATTCCCAATTGTAAGTAGCAAAGTAACAGCATCCGTTTACTTTGATGCATCCGACTTTATATCGGTAAAAAAAACTGCTCAACTTTTTTCTGAAGACATTGAAAGGGTTACCGGAAAGAAGCCTAGGTTAATTTCTTCCAAATTGAAAACTGGGGAGTATACTGTAATTATTGGTACTGTAGAGAAAAACCAGCTAATTAAAGAACTGGTCAAATCGAAAAAACTAAAGATCGATTCTCTTTGCAATCAGTGGGAACGTTATACAATTAAAACTATAGACAACCCGTTTAAAGGAGTAAAACGAGCCCTTGTAATTGCTGGAAGCGATCGAAGAGGAACATCCTATGGAGTGTTTTCTGTGTCCGAAGCCATTGGAGTTTCTCCTTGGTATTGGTGGGCAGATATTCCCGTGCAAAAAAGTCAGAATCTGAGTATAAAGGATATCAATTACACTTCTAAATCTCCATCTGTTAAGTACCGTGGTATTTTTATTAACGACGAAGATTGGGGGCTGAAACTATGGTCTTCGAATAATTATGAAAAAAAACTCGGTGATATTGGGCCTAAAACCTACGCTCAGGTTTGTGAGCTGTTGATCCGACTTAAAGCTAATATGTTTGCTCCAGCCATGCATAGTTGCACCGGAGCTTTCTATTCTCATCCAGAAAGTAAGGTTGTTGCCGACGAATATGGAATTATAGTTTCGACCTCGCACTGTGAACCTTTATTGTTTAACAATGCTGCAAAATCAGAATGGGATAGTAAACGTGATGGAGAGTGGAACTACGCCAAAAACAAAGATGTTATTTTAAAGAAAATGGATGATCGTGTACGCGAAGCATCTCCTTACGAAAATATCTATACTATGGCCATGCGTGGTGTGCACGATGAAGGTCTGAGGGGGAATCTTACTAATGAGGAAAAAGTGAATGTACTCGGTCTGGTAATGACCGACCAAAGAGAAGTTCTAAAAAAATACCTTAAGAAACCAATTATTGATATCCCTCAAATATTTGTACCTTACAAAGAAACGATGGATGTATATGAACTTGGTTTAAAAGTACCCGACGATATTTCACTTATTTGGGTAGACGACAACTACGGATACATGAAACGTCTCAGCGACTCCAAAGAGCAAAAACGCAAAGGAGGATCTGGTGTCTATTATCATTTCTCTTATTTGGGTGCCCCACATGATAATTTGTGGCTGAATACAACACCTCCCGTTTTAATGTATGAAGAACTAATAAAAGCTTATAAAACAGGAGCTAATCGTTACTGGCTTGTGAATGTTGGCGATATAAAACCAGCTGAAATGGGTATACAAACATTTCTTGATTTAGCATGGGATGTTAACAAGTTTGATTATGCAAGTATAAATCAACACCAAAGTCAGTTTCTTGCTCGTACATTTGGAGTTAAGTATGAAAAAAGTTTTCAGGATATTTTAGATAATTATTATAGACTTGCATGGAGTCGCAAACCAGAGTTTATGGGTTGGGAACGTGAATGGGATGCTCCTCAATATAGTGATATTTCAAATACTCACTTCTCGTTTCAAAACTACAACGATGCGCAACAAAGATTAGCCGATTATAAACGGATTTCTGACTTGTCGTGTAAAATTTCGGAAGAATTACCGGAATGTTTACGTCCGGCATTTTTCGAATTAGTGGCTTATCCGGTAATGGGCTCGTATCAGATGAACCGAAAGTTTTTGATGGCGCAGCTTAACAATGAAGAGTTGAATGATAAGAATCTGTCAGCAGCTAATTGGGCAGCTGTACAGTCTAAAGCTGCATTTGATAGCATCAATAGTCTGACCTCGACATACAACACCATGCTTAATGGCAAGTGGAACGGTATGATGAGTCTTGCTCCGGGATGGACTGCAAAGTATCATAACATGCCTAAAGTAACAATTAGTGAAGGGGCTGCTTGTACCCCAATTGAATTTGAACCTCAAGAAGATAAAAATAAGTTGGAAGGTTGTACGGTAATTAATTTGAAACGAATTAAAAATAAAATAGCTAAAAACGGACATTCACTAAAAATCATTGACGGTATAGGTTACGATTGGTATGCCCTTCAGTTGGGCGAAGCCACCGAACAAAGTGTTGATCCAAAAAACCTTGATGGCACTCGTGTTGAGTATGAATTTAATGGTGTAACAGCCGATTCAGTAACTGTACATGTTTATAGTTTGCCGTTCTGGGCACTTCACAAGGGGAAAAGTACCCGCTATGGTATATCGGTTGATGGGCAGCCTGCAGTTGTTGTTCAAAATGATCATAAAGAGTATTCTGAACCTTGGAAAGAACGCGTATTGCAAAATGGGGTTGTTTCGGTTGCCAGATTTGCAGTAAACAAATCGTTGACAACCCATAAACTCTCATTAATTTGTGGCGATCCTGGAATGATTATCCAACGTGTTGTAATTGACTGGGGTGGGCTGAAAAAAACGTATGTTGGTCCATCATCCTTAATGTGAAATAGTAAATTATATATTAATATTTAAAATAAGAATGAAAAAGATTTTAGGAATTTTGATTGTAGCATTATCGCTTAATGTCTATGCTCAGGATGTGAAAGTGAAAACAAAATCTTCGCTTCCTGATAAACTTCCTCCAATACCTGCTGTTTCAGCTCCCTTAGGGTGTGATACGATTCCACTGGGTGATTGGAAAACTTTTCCTGAGATGAAACTGGACCTTCCTGTTACTAAGGGTCCTTTTGAACCAACGTGGGAATCTATTGAAAAAAACTATCCTGGTGAACCATCATGGCTTCGCGATGCAAAGTTTGGTATTTGGGTTCACTTTGGGCCTCAATCAGCTGGTGAAAGTGGTGATTGGTATGCACGCAAGCTCTACAATCCGGGTACACCGGCTTACAAAAACCATCTAAAAAGATTTGGTCATCCTTCAGAAGTTGGTTATAATGATGTTCTTCACAGCTGGAATCCAACAAAACTTAACCCTGCAAAGCTTACAAAAATATATCAGGATGCCGGGGCACGCTTTTTAATGATACAGGGTGTTCATCACGACAATTTTGATTTATGGGAATCACGCTATCAACCATGGAATTCGGTCAATATAGGGCCAAAGCGAGACTTAATTGGTGAGTGGGCTAAAGCATGTCGTACTAATGGAATGCGGTTTGGTGTTACTTTCCATCACGAATACACTTGGTGGTGGTGGCAAACTGCTTTTGGCAGCGACAAAGAGGGTAATAAAAAAGGTATTCCTTATGATGGAAACCTTACTCTTGCCGATGGAAAGGGTAAATGGTGGGAAGGATATGATCCTCGTCTCCTTTATGGAATAGATCTTCGCGAATACAAATGGGTTGACAAAAAAGCCCATCAAGAGTGGTCTCCTTCGCCTGCAGGTATATTTACCAACCATTTGGATTATGCAAAATGGTATGCTACTCAATGGGCATTAAGAATGATGGATGTGGTGGAACATTATGACCCCGATTTCATTTACACTGATGGTACTTCTAACCAACCCTTTAGTGGTAATGGTACAGGTACAGGGATTAAAGCCGATGCCATGCAAAGAGTTATTGCCGATTTTTATAACCGTGCACTACAAAGACGTGGACAAGTA
>Ga0316605_10000395_pt1 | contig 32063 bp, 28 predicted proteins | sample OWC_soil_day20_n_FD_207666 | JGI IMG/M metagenome (GOLD analysis project Ga0316605, IMG submission 207666) | Wetland soil microbial communities from Old Woman Creek delta, Ohio, United States - OWC_soil_day20_noCT | ecosystem: Environmental > Terrestrial > Soil > Wetlands | place: USA: Ohio...
GCTGATTTCGTTCAGGAAACTCTTCAGGTCGTCGAGCAGCAAGGGTTTGTTGAGGACGGTGAATCCCCGCCCGGCGATGCCTTGCACCACCTCGGGGTCGGTGTCGCCGGTAATGATCAGCGCCTTGATATCGTCACCGTAATGGCGGCGAACTGCACAGATGGCGTCCACGCCGGTGGTATGGCCGGCCAGGCGATAGTCGGCGATGACGATGTCCGGTGGTGCGTGGCCTAGTTCAGCCAGCAGGTTTTCCGTGCTGGCGGCGGCGACCACTTTGTGTCCCAGGTGTTGCAGGCCGCGCTGCGTGGCGGTGAGAACCTGCGGATCGTCCTCGACCAGCGCCACCCGCAAGGGCGCGGGATTCTCCGGGCGCTGGCAACTGGTGGTTAGAAGCTGGGCGCCGTGCCCGGCGCCGCGGGCTACTTCGACGGCGAACATGGAACCGCGGCCGGGGCGGCTGGCCACCCGGATGCGGACGCCGAGCAGGCGGGCGAGGCGCTCGACCAGGGCCAGGCCGAGACCGGTGCCGGCTTCGCGGTTGCGTTCCGGGTTGCCGAGCTGCTTGAAAGGTTCGAAGATTTCCTTCTGCTTGTCGTCCGGGATGCCGATGCCGGTATCCCAGACCTCGATCCACAGGCTGCCTTCGCGGCGGCGAATGCCGATCAGTACGCCGCCGGCATGGGTGTAGCGGATGGCATTGCTGACCAGGTTGTTGACCAGTTGTTGCAGCAACTGGGGATCGCTACAGGCGATCTGGCGGGTTCTCGCCACCCGGAGCAGCAGATCCTTCTGCTCGGCCAGCGGGGCATGGGTATTGGCGATCCGGCAGAGGAATTCGGCGAGCGGGAAATCCTGCAGGCGGGGGGGCACGGCACCCGCGTCGAGCTTGCTCAGGTCGAGTAGTTCGTTGAGCATCACGGACAGGTTGGCCGAGCATTGCTTCATGTTGGCAACGATATCGGCATGCTCGGGCGGCACGCTGTCGGCGATGATGCCGACGTAGAGGTCGAGGGCGTGCAGGGGCTGGCGCAGGTCGTGGCTGGCGGCGGCCAGAAACTGCGATTTGGCGGCATTGGCCTGCTCGGCTTCCGCCTTGGCCTTGGCCAGTTCGTTGCGCTTTTGGGTGATCTCGGTGATGTCCTCGCTGAAAATGATGATGCCGCCGATCATTCCGGCGTTATCCAGCCAGGGGTGGACTACCCAGCGTACCGTGCGCATCTTGCCGTCGGCGCCGAGGAAGCTGTCTTCATCGGCGCGTTCGATGGCGCCGGCCAGGCAGCGTGAATGCACCGCCTTCCATTCGTCCGGGAGGTCCGGGAGAAGGTCGTAGTGGCTATAGCCACGGATATCCGGCCGGCTGATGCCATGTTCCCGGATCCAGCGCCGGCTGGCCGCCAGGTAATGCATCTTGCGGTCGAACATGGCGATCGAGGCCGGCGCATATTCGACGAACAGGGCCAGTTGCTCCTCGCGTTCGCGCAGGACAGCCTCCGCCCATTGGCGTTGGGCGAGCGCCTTGGAGAGTTCCTTCTGCTGTTCGGTCAGCTTGGTGACATTGATGGCGGCCCCGATCAAACCGACGATGCCGCCGCTTTTTCCGAAGCGTGGTTCGATGTGCAGGTCGTAATATTCGGCGGTACCCCCCGGGGGGTGTACCGCCGCCTCCAGATGGGCCGGCTTGCCGCGCTTGAGCACGGACTGCTTGGCGGCGGTCAGGCGGGAGGCGCTGGCGACATCGAGGATTTCGCAGTCGGTCTTGCCGAGCACATCGCCGGCCAGGTAGCCCTGCTGCGGGTGGTTGAAGGTCCACGTGTAGCGCAGCGCCAGGTCCTGTTCGAAGACGGCGACCGGCGAATCCTTCAGCGCCACGCTCAGCCGTCGTTCGGTTTGGCGGCGGGCTTCTTCGGCCAGCTTCGGCTTGCTCAGGTCGATATCGATGCAGAACAGCTCGGGCGGCTGCCCCGGCAGCCTGACGATGGCATGGCTGGAATATACCGCCACCCGCGAACCGTCCTTGTGCATCAGGGACAATTCGGCGGGCGGGATCGGCTGGCCGGAGTCGATCATCGTCTGGATGGCTGCTTTGATGCCGTCGACCATTTCCGGGGGGACGATCAGATCGAGCAGATTGCGGCCGATGGCTTCCTCCGGCGTGTAGCCGTAGAGTTGTTCGGAGGCCCGGTTCCAGTAATGGGTGGTGCCGTCGAAACCGTAGCCCTGAACGGCGACCGACGGGATGTTCCAAAGCAGGCTGCGAAAGCGTTCCTCGCTGGCGCGCAGTGCGGCGTCGGCATTCTTGCGCTCGCTGATGTCGCGAATGATGGCCCACATCGCCTCGGGGTGATCGTGTTGATCCCTGAGCAGGACGGTTTTCAGCTCGACCGGGAAAACCCTGCCGTCCCTGTGCTTGTATTCCTTCTCGTAGACGGCCGACTGGCCGAGAGGAATGATCTGTTCGTCGACGATTTTTTGTTCGAGGGCATGCCATTTTTCCGGCGTCAGGTCGGTATAGGTCTTGCGTTTCAGCTCCTCCGCCGTATAGCCCAGCATGTCCTGGAAGGTCTGGTTGCAATCGATGATCCGGCCGCTCATGTCGACCATGGCAAAGGCGTCGAGCATGCTGTCGTAGATGCGCTGATGTTTGGCCTCCTGGGCGCGCAACGCCTCCTCGGCGGCGATCTGGGCGGTGAGGTCGCGGAATTCGCCGAGTACATAGCGTCCGCCCCGCAGCTCGAAAGGAGTGCCGTTGATGTCGGCGCGGAACAAGCTGCCGTCGCGCTTGCGTACGGGGATGTTCGCCGCGAAGGAAACTTCGCCGCTGGCCAGCCGGCCAAAGCTGGCGGTGATCTCCGGGGCATCGGTCGGGGGGAACAAGTCATCCAGCCGCAAACCGGGCAGATCTTCCGATGTATAGCCGGTCATCCGCAGGAAAGCCGGGTTGGCGTTGGTCAACGCCCGGGTGTCGACGGCAAACAGGATGATGCCGTTGAATGCCTGTTCGAAAATCGACTGGAAATAGGCATCGGTCTTCCTGCGGGCGGTGGCCGGGGTGCGTCGTTCGCCGATCGGGGGCGGCAGGGTTGGGCTGGGTTGCTTTCTCATCGACATCTCCGGCGGTATCCGAGCATGACCAGTAGACTGGCACAGGTATGCCAAATTGCTAGTTTGCCTTAAGCCGGCTTACAGCACGCTGACCGGCGCCAAATCCCTCCCGGCAGCTGCGGTCGACCGGCCGGGATGCAGCAAAAATCACCTCCCGTTCAGCCAGGTACGATTCCCTGGCCGGCAGGAACGGGCTGTTCAGGTGCATTCGCCCTTGATTGCACCGCATTTACCCCGTCAGCGACTGGTCAGGCCGTAGCGAACGACCTGACGAGGGCGTGGCCAGTCGCTACCTTCAAGCCGGCTGGGAGAGGCGCTCGGCGGCCCGCTCAGTCTTCCTGGCTGACGCGTCATGGCTGCTCATCAGGCGGGCGATGTACCAGTCTACGGCCCGTTTCAGACCGCGCTGCACCGGCCAGACCGGGTGGTAGCCGAGCAGACGGTGGGCCTTGCCGATATCGGCCTGGGAGAAGCGCATGTCGCCGGGGCGGAAATCGCGATAGACCGGCTGGGTGCTCAGTACTTCCGGATAATGCTCACCGATCAGCGTGCGCAGGGTGTCGAACAGTACGTTCAGCGAGGTCTGGCAATTGAGGGCCACGTTATAGACCTGGTTGATGGCCGCCTCGTCGTCGGTCATCGCGGCCAGCAGGTTGGCCTGGACCGCGTTGTCGACATAGCAGAAATCGCGCGCCGTTTCGCCGTCGCCGTTGATATAGACCGGTTCGTGCCGGAGCAGGGCCGAGATCCAGGCCGGGATCACCGCCGCATAGTCACCATCCGGGTTCTGGCGCGGCCCGAAGACATTGAAGTAGCGCAGGCCGATACTCTGGAAGCCGTAGTTGCAGGCGAACACGTGGGCGTACAGTTCATCGACGTACTTGGTCACCGCGTAGGGCGACAGCGGGCGGCCGAGCCGGGTCTCGATCTTGGGCAGTTGCGGGTCGTCGCCGTAGACCGAGCTCGACGAGGCATAGACGAAGCGCGCGACGCCGGCGTCGCGGGCGGCGATCAGCATGTTGAGAAAGCCGTTGACGTTGCTGTCGTTGCTGCCGAGCGGGTTTTCGACCGAACGCGGCACGCTGCCCAGCGCCGCCTGGTGCAGGATGCGGTCGACCGAGGCGCAGGCCTGGCGGCAGGTTTCCAGGTTGCGGATATCGCCCTCGATGAACTGGAAGTTCTGCCAGCGGGCCTCGCCGACCGCCTGGCGGACCAGGTCGAGGTTTTCCGGCTTGCCGGTGGAGAAATTGTCGAGACCGACGACGTTCTGGCCGAGCACCAGCAGCTTCTCCAGCAAGTTTGAGCCGATAAAGCCGGCGACGCCGGTGACCAGCCAGGTGCGGCGTTCGCCGGCGATCAGTTCCTGTACTTCCTCATACGTGTTCATGGCTATTCACTCCTTGCTTGACTTGAATTCCGGGAATCCCGCCGGCCTTGGGGAGCATATGCAGCGTGCTCACCAGGGTCGGGTCGGGACGGTTTGCACAGACGTCCAACAAAACGTTTTCATAACGATCGACCATGATCTCTTCCGAGAAATTGCTTTCCACCAGCTGGCGGGCCGCCGCGCCCATGCGCTCGCTTAACTGGCGTTCGGAGAGCACCAGCAGGCGGTACACCAGTTCGCCGGTATCGCCGGTCCGGAACAGGTAGCCGTTGTGGCCGGGGAAAATCATTTCGGGGGCGCCGCCGACCTCGGAATGGACGACCGGCTTGCCCATGGCCATGGCTTCCAGGGCGGCCAGCGAGAAGGTTTCGCTGAGGCTGCACAGCACCGCCACATCGCAGGCGGCCAGGCTGGGCCGCACATCTTCGACGAAGCCGGTGATGCGCACGCTGTTGCCCAGCTTCAGCGCCCGGCTGCGCACCTCGATGGCCTCGCGCAGCGGGCCGTCGCCGATGATCAGCAGGCGGGCCGGAATGCCCAGCTGGCGCAAGGTGGCCAGCGCATTGAGCAATTGCAGGTGATTTTTTTCCGGCCGCAGCACGGCGGAGATGCCGATCACGTAGTCGGTGCTGGCGAAGCCGAGCGCCTGGCGCAAGGAACGGCGCTCGTTTGGCAGCGTGCGGTCGTGGAAATGTCCGGTATCGACCCCGTTGTGGATGACCAGATTGTGGCGCGAGCCGAGGCCCCGGTGCAGCCAGTAGTTCCTCTGCATGGCGCAGACGAAGACGGTGCGCTCGGCCAGCCAGAAGAACGGTCGGGCGATGAGCATCTTCACCTGCTCGCGGAGATCGAGCAGCTTGGTGGTGTGGAAGGTGACGACGAGCGGGATGGACAGCCCGCTTTGGCGGCGGGCCAGCGCGGCATACATCAGCGCGTACTCGTTGGCGGCAACCAGCGCCGAGGGGCGCAGCCGCTTGAGGTGGTCGGCAAAATCGGTGATGGCGCGGCGATCGACAAAGCTGGCGGCCTGCAGGCAGTGGGCACTGGCCGTGCCGTGACGACGGATGCGTTCCAGCTGGTGGGCATTGTTCTTGACATAGACCGCATGACAGTCGTGGCCCCGTTCGCCCAGGCGGTTCATCAGGGTCACCGAGTGGCGCTCGGCACCGCCGTGGGCGAGGGAACCGGTGACGAAGAGGGGACGTAAGCTCATGATGGTTCAGCCTTTCTGGCTACAGGGCGCGAGCAGACCGCCGCGACCGTTGCTGCCGAACAAAGCGTAGAGTGCGCCATAGGTCGCAGCCAGCACACTGCCGCCGGCCAGCAGCCGGGGCAGCGGCGTGCTGCCGGCGAGGTAGTGGGTGCCGACCAGCCAGGCGAGCAGGCCGGCCAGCGCCGAAAAGGCGATCAACAGGCCGAGCGTGCGCCAGTCCTGCAAGCGGCCCAGGGGCTGGTCGACGCGCCGGGCGATGCGGCGCAGGGTGAACCAGCGGTCGACATAGAGTGCCGCGACGCTGCCGGCGGCAGCGCCGGGCAAGCCGAAGGCGTGTGCGCCGAGCCAGCTCAGCGCCACCGACAGGGTCAGCGCCAGCAGGTTTAGGCGCATGGCGAACACCCCCTCCTTGAGCAGCAGGGTGAGGCTGAATACCTCGACCACCATGGCCACCAGGCTGACGATGTAGACCCGCATGACGGCGGCCGCCTCGACGTACTGGGCGGTATAAACCACGGTCACCAAGTCCTCGGCGAAGACGAAGGCGAAGGCGAGCAGCGGGTAGACCATGCGGCCGACCAGCACGTTGGCCCGGCTGTTCAGGTCGAGCATGCCGGCCAGGTCGCCGCTCGAGTGCAGCCGGCTCATGCTGGGCAGGAAGGCATGGTTGATCGACAGCCGGAACAGGTTGACCAGCGGTCCGAGCACGGCGGCGATGGTAAAGGCGGCGAAGCTGTGTACGGCGAACAGGCTGGCCACCACCCATTGATCGGCCTGGGCGCGCAGCGTGAACAGCGCGCTCGACAGGCCGAAGGGGGCGGCGTGGCGCAGCTGGCCGAGCAAGCTCTGGCCGGCCAGCCAGGCGCCGCCCAGGCCGTGGTGCCGGCCGATATAGCGCAGCAGCAGCAGCAGCTTGAACAACAGCAGCGCGAGCAGCAGCCAGATGAGCACGGTCAGGTCGCCGGTCAGCCAGGCCGCCGTGCCCAGGGTCAGGGCGCGCAGGGTGGACAGGGTGATGGTGACGCTGGCCTGCCAGCGTACCCGTTCCTCGATGGTGGGCAGCACGTCGAGCAGGCTGCTGCTGACCCAGAACAGGACCAGGCAGGGGATCAGCAGGCCGAAGCGGTTGAGCGCATCGATGGCGTACGGTTGCAGCGGGTTCCAGGCGCTGACCGCCCAGGCGCCGAGCAGGCCGACCGTCAGCATGTAGAGCAGGGTCTGGTGGACGTACAGGCGCCGGGTCGGCGCATCCGAACGCGGCAGGAAGTAATACAGGCTTTGCGGCATGGCCAACGAGGCCACCGCCATCACCGTCATCACGGTCAGCCAGAGCAGGCGATACTGGCCGAACTCCTCGGCGCTCAGGCAGCGGACGAGGAGCAGGGGAAGCAGGAATTGCGTCGCGTAATCGTAGGAATTGGCCGAACCCAGGGTCAGGGCACGCCGTTTCAGGGTGGCCAGCGGCGACTGCACCGCAGCCGGGGCGGCATCGGCCGGGCTAGCTTGCTCCATGCTCGCCTCCCTGGCTTAGTTCGTCGAACAGCCGGGCGTATTGGGCGACGACCCCGGCCGGGCTGTGAGCGCGGGCGAAATAGTCGCGGCAGCGGGTGGTCGACCGCCGGCGATAAATCTCGTCGGCGAACAGGCGCTCGATTTCGCTGGCCATGTCCTCGGCGTCACGCGCCACCCGATAGACCGGAACCCCGTCCAGGCGGGCGCCGATATCGACCAGGGCGATGGTGGGGATGCCGCGTGCCCAGGCCTGGAGAAAGGTATTTGGGACGCCCTCGTGGGTCGATGTGTTGACCAGGATGGCGGCGCGGTCGAAATAGGGTTCGACCTGGGGCAACGGCAGGAAACCCGTGCACTCGACATTGGGTAGCTGCTTTGCCGCCTGCTGAATGCCGGCGAAGAATTCGCCATCGCCCTGGCCGCCGCCCGGCCCGCCGATCAGCACGAAACGGAATTGCGGCAGGCGGCGGGCCAGCTCGAGAAAGATTTCCGGCCGTTTGTTGCGGTGCATGGAACCGACCCACAGCACGGTGTTGCCGGCGCCGGGGCGGGCATCGGCCGGCAGCTCGTAGCAACTGGCAATCAGGGTCGAGGCCAGACCGTAGTGCTCACGACAGTAGGTCTGCTGGGTCGCGTTCTGGACGACCAGCCGGTCGACCTGACGCAGGCCGCGCTCGAACAGCCAGCGGTCGCGGCGATAGCGGATATCCTGGTGGCCGGGCAGGAAATCGTGGTCGGAAGCGCCGGCGTAGATCGATTTCTTGTGCCGGCGGCGGCAGAATGCGGCGACCACGGCGGTCAGCATGCCGGCGGCGCGCTGGTAGTAGATGTCGGCGTTGACCTCGGCCATGGCTTGCCACATCGAGGTCATGCGAGGGTGGATGAAACGCACCACCGGCCAGCCGGCCTCGGGGCGATGGATTTTATGCACCCAAACGCCGTTGACCGCAACCCGCTGCGCCTGCCCATAGTCGAGGCAGATCATCGACACCGGGTAGCCGGCCCGCACCAGCAGCCGGGCCAGGATGCTCTGCTGGACTTCGGCGCCGCCGATGACGCCGATGTCCGGGTTGCCGGAGAGAACCGGCCAGGCGGTCGGTGCCACGAAGCAGACATGGGGCCGGCGGGCCGTCAGGATGGCGGGCCGGGTGGCCGGCGGGGTGAGCGACAAGACTCCGGTATCAGGCATCGGTTTTCCCCGTTTGCGCTGTGGACTCGCCATACATCATGCCGATGGCCAGCCACAGGAAGCACTGTTCCGACACCGGCAGCAGGCTGCTGCCGGCGACGGCACTGATCAGGAAGGCGAGCAGACCGACCGCGGCACCCTCGTAAAAGCCGCGGCGTAGCGGGTCGAGTGCCTGGTTCCGGCTGAGAGCGCGGAATTTTTTCCAGACATGGGTGAAATAGGCGCCGACCAACAGCAGTCCGAGGAAACCCATGTCGAGCAGGACTTGCAGATAGGCATTGTGCGGGTGGGTGACTTGCAGGATGCTGCCGGCCCGCATCGCTTTCGACCACAGGATGGAGCCGAGGCCGTTGCCGAACAGCGGGCTCGACCACAGTTCCGGCAGCAGGGGCAGCCAGATGGTGTCCACCCGGCCGGCGCTGATCGCATTGAGTCCGCCATCCCAGCCGGTGGCGATGCGGTCGAAGACGGCATCGGGCAGCAACAGGACCAGACCGGCCAGCACCATGCCGCCGGCCAGCAGGGAGATGATGCGCCGCCGGGAGATCAGGTACAGCACATTGACCACGACGAAACCGAGGAAGGCGCCGCGCGAGAAGGTCAGCAGCAGGGCCAGTACGACCATGCCCATCGAGGCCAGCAGCAGCATGCGCAGCCGGTAGTTGTCGCTGGCCGCGAAGGTGAACAGCATCAGCGCGTAGGCAATCGCGTAGCAGCGGCCGAGGTCGTTGGCGTGCATGCCGAGCGGCGAGAAAAAGCCGCGCGACTGGCTGCTCGCCAGTTCGCTCAGGCTGGCACCGGAGAGCACCACGAAGACGATGGTCATCAGGCCCATCAGCCAGACCGACAGCAGCATCGGCAGCAGCAGCTGTTCCAGGCGCTTGGTGCGGACCATGGCGGCACCGACCAGCACGGCGAAGAGGACCATGAACAGCGGCTTGATCAGCAGGTCGCGCAGATAGCTGGCGCTGCTGTCGTAATTGATCAGGCCGGCCGCCTGGAAATAGGCTGGAATGGCCCCGACGTGGCCGGCACCGAGCAGGGCGGCGACCACCATGGGCAGGATGTAGCGCCAGATCAGCGGCGGCGCGACCAGTGGCCCGGCATCGCCGGCCACCGAGCGGTGCATCACGCAGGAGCCGAGGGTGCCGAGCAGCAGCAGGTTGAGCGGGTTGAGGCCGGTGATGCCGCCAATCGCATGCGGAAAAAGCGCGCTGGCCGAAACCGGCATGACGATGATCAGCAGGACCACCCCGATGCGGAAGTCGAGCAGGATGAAAATGCAGGCCAGCAGCGAGATGCTGATGATCAGGGCGTGCGTTTCGCCGACGGCGACGGCGATGCCCCCCAGGAGCGCGGCAAGGCTCAGGAACAGCAGGGTGCGCGGCGTATGCGAGGCATCGGCCAGCAACCACAGGGTCCACGATGTGGCGCGGGGGGTGCGCATGACAGCCGTGCCATGCGCGGCGGAGGACCAGCCGGCCATCATCGCGGGCCGGCCGCCACCGGCGGCGAGACTTGGAGCCAGGGAGCCTGGCGAGCGATCAGCGAGATGGGGCAAAGCAGTCGAGTCACGATGCGTACCAATGGAAAGGGCATTGGCCGGGAGGGCCAGGGAAGCCGGCGCCGGTAAGACGCTGTGCTCAGCCTAAGAAGGCAATTGGTAATCCGGCGGGCCTTCGGCATGAGCCGATCAGACTAATCGTCCGTGCTCCGGCGCTCAGCGGCCGGTCAGCCGGCGGTAGGCGATGAAAATGCCGGCCAGCAGGGCGCCGAGCAGCAACTCCCCGGTTGCCGGCCGGGCTTCGGGCACCATCGAGAAGCGATAGTCGGGGCTGGCCGGGGGCGCCGGCTCGAGAATCGAGTTCAAGCCCTGGGCGGAGGGCGCGCGGGGGGCGACATCCTGCGCCAGGTGGGTGGGCCGGTCGGCCGGGAAGTGCGCCGGGAGGGGCGCTGGCTCGGCCGAGGCGGTGCCGGCAAAGGCGCTCAGCGCGAGGCTGGCCAGGCAGTTGACGAGTATTCGCATGTCGATCTCCTTTGCCGGAGGGGGCTACGGTCGAAAGTTCATCGCCGCGCAGGCGAGGGGCTTTGGCGTTCCTGGATTCCCGCCTGCGCGGGAATGGCGGAGCGGATTGAATCGGTGGCTGGCTAGCGTTGCGGCGTGCCGTCGAGGATGCGCAGGGAGAGGGCCTTGCCCACGGCCTGGGCGCGGTTGAGGACGTTGAGCCGGCGCAGTATTTTCTGGACGTGGTTTTTGACGGTCAGCGGGCTGATGCCGAGGATCATGCCGATCTCGATATTGCTTTTTCCCTGGTAGATCCAGCCCAGGATTTCCTGCTCGCGGGTGGTCAGCAGTTCGCCGCCCCCGGACTGGGAGCGGGCCGGACCGGGCTGGATCGCCCGACTGAACTGGGTATGCACCCAGGCGGCGTGCAGCGACGGGGCGAGCAGCGCGGCGAGGTGGCGCTGGCGGCCGGCGATCGAGCCGGGCTGGCTGGCGAAGATGAAAAAGCTGGCCGGGCGTCCGGCCGTATCGTGGGTGCCGTGGGCGAGGATGTCGCTCGCCCCGAGGCGGATCAATTCCCGGCCCAGGCCGCTGTTGACCGCAGCGTTCTCCTTGGCGGCGTCGAAAAATATCGGCTGGAAATGCTCGTCCTCCCACTGCTTGAGCAGCTGGGGAACCAGCGTCGTGTCCTGGTTGAACAGGTTGTTGATCAGCGTCGGGTCGCTGGCGGCCGACGAGAAGCTGTCCACCTGAAAGGCCGGCGACTCGCTTTTGCGGATGGCGCAGATCAGCAATTCATGGGGAATCAGGTTCTGGAGCATGCCCTGGGTCCAGCAGAAGAAATGATGAGCGGTATGTACCTTGAGCGAATGTTCGAGGCTCAGGGCCAGCGCTTCCAGTTCCAGCGGGTCGATGAACGGCTCGGCAGTGTCCGCGAAGGACTCGGGCAGCTCCGGCGGAGGCTCGGAATGGCCGCTTGCGCTCGCATGAAATTCGTTGAGTTGCATAAGGCGCCCCGTACAAAAGAGTGGTGAGCCTTCAGTGTTGACGAGCGGATGTTAAGTATTGATTAAACGAGACTAATTATTTTCGTGCCAGCTGGCCGGGCTGCTTTTTCGCCGGGTGTCCGGCCCTGCGCGAGCCTGGTCTGATCGGCCCATGGCGGAGCCCCGGCCGGTTCATCATCGGTGGTCGGGCGCTGCCGTAGATTCAGTTCCACGCTAACCACCGTGGAGAAATGTCATGCGACACCCAACCAGCAGCCGCCAGGAAATGATCAGTCAATTGGTCGAGGATTCGCTTGCCAGCGCGCTGTCCGAATCGCCGCCGTTCTGGCTGCGCGAGATATTCGAGAACGGCTTCGTCGGCTACCGGCATTTGTCCGACCGGCAGCTCGGCATGGAAATGCAGTTGCGCGGGCTGGGTGCCTCGGCAGATATCCCCGACGAGGACGCCGAGGACGAGGTTTCATTCAACGTGGCGCATATCTAGGAGGCCATGGTGCAGGCCACCCATCCCTCCGGGCAGTATTTGCAGGGGCAGCCGCTCACCGCCACCGCCTTGATCCAGGCCCTGCTGGCACCGGGCCTGGCCATGCTCACGCTGCCGCTTTGCGCGGCGGCTTTCGCCCAGCCGGTGGACGCCGCCTGCCTGATCCTGGCCATCCTGGTTTTCGCCATTTCCTTTCCCGGGCGCTTTCCCCGCAGCAGCAGCCTGCCGGGCATGGCACTCGGTGTGGCGAGCAACTGGCTGCTGGTGGTCGGCCTGCTTCTGTTGCTGGGCTGGCTGACGCAGACCATCGACCACTTCGATCGCCAGGTGATCACCGCCTGGGTGCTGGTGACACCGCTCGTCCAGCTGGCCGCGCTGCGGCTGCTGCCGCTGGCGATGCCCTTCCTGATGGCGGCCGAAGGCGGGCCACGGGTCGCCGTCATCGTCGGTCGCGGCCACTTGAGCCGCCAACTGGCCGCCGGCATCGAAAGTTCACCCTATCTCGGCATTCGCATTGCCGGCTATTTCGACGACCGTTCGTTGCCGCGCGTCGAATCACGCGACAGCGATCAGGTGCTCGGGCCGCTCAGCCGGCTGACCGCCTATGTCAAGAGCCACCCGGTCGACCTCATCTACATCACCCTGCCGATGGCGTCGCAGCCGCGTATCCTGAAACTGCTCGACGAGTTGCGCGACACCACGGCCTCGGTCTATTTCACCCCGGACATCTTCGTCGCCGACCTGATCCAGGCCCGCCTCGACACGGTCGGCGGCATGCCGGTCGTCGCCGTCTGCGAGACGCCCTACTACGGGGTCAGCGGTCCGCTCAAACGAGCCAGCGACCTGATCCTGGCCAGCCTGATCCTGCTCCTCATCGCGCCGCTGATGCTGGTCATCGCCATCGCCATCCGCGTGCAGTCGCCCGGGCCGGTCATTTTCAAGCAGCGCCGCTACGGTCTCGACGGCCAGGAAATCATCGTCTACAAGTTCCGCAGCATGACGGTGGCCGAGGACGGCAACGTCATCCGCCAGGCCACCGCCAACGACAGCCGGGTCACCCCGCTCGGCGGTTTCCTGCGTCGCACCTCGCTCGACGAACTGCCGCAGTTCATCAACGTCCTGCAGGGGCGGATGAGCATCGTCGGCCCGCGGCCGCACGCGGTGGCCCACAACGAGCTGTACCGCAAGCTGATCAACGGCTACATGCTGCGCCACAAGGTCAAGCCGGGCATTACCGGCTGGGCGCAGGTCAATGGCCTGCGCGGCGAGACCGATACGCTGGACAAGATGCAGAAGCGGGTCGACTACGACCTCGACTACCTGCGCAACTGGTCGCTGCGCTGGGATCTGGAAATCATCCTGAAAACCCTGTTTGTCGTCTGGAAAAAACAGAATGCCTACTGACTCTGTCTTCGAGGTGGCCATGCCGGCTCACGGATATTCCCTGATCAACCGCTGGAGCTGCCTGCTGACCGCCGTGTGCATCGTCGGCCTGCTTTTCTACCTGGGCAGCAAGCCGGTGGCGGTCGGCCTGTTTCAGGAGCCTTGGGACAAGCTGGCCCATTTCGCCGTCTTCGGCGCGGTAAGCGGGCTGCTGTGGGTCGGCCTGGGCGGCCGCCTGCCGCTGGTCGTCATCGGCCTGATGGCCGGCATCGGCGCCCTCGACGAATGGCACCAGGCCAGCCTGCCGGGGCGTTCGGCCGATCTCGGCGACTGGCTGGTGGATGTCGGGGCGGCCGGGATCGCCGTCCTCGTCCTGCAACGTTGGTGGAAATGAAAATTCGGCGGATTCGCCCGGTGGACCGCAGCGATCCGTCTTGAGAATGGAGTCATGCCATGTGTGGAATCGTCAGTGCCGTTTCCGAACGCAATATCGTTCCCTTCCTGCTCGACGGTCTCAAGCGGCTGGAGTATCGCGGCTACGATTCGGCCGGGGTGGCCGTCATCAATGGCCATCTGCACCGCCTGCGCTCGGTCGGCCGGGTGGTCGAACTGGAAAGGCTGGCCGACGCCCAGACGCTGAACGGCACCATCGGCATCGGCCACACGCGCTGGGCCACCCACGGCGTGCCGTCGGAAAGGAATGCCCACCCGCACGTCTCGGCCGGCGTCTCGGTGGTGCATAACGGCATCATCGAAAACTTCGAGCAGATCCGCGGCGAGTTGCAGGCTGTCGGCTATGTGTTCACCTCGGATACCGATACCGAGGTCATCGCCCACCTGGTCCACGCCAACCTGGAGAACTGCGACAGTCTGGGCGAAGCGGTGCGCCTGAGCATGAGCAAGCTGGTCGGCGCCTATGCCATCGCCGTGATCAGCGATGCCAGCCCGGCCCGCCTGGTCGTCGCCCGGCACGGCGCGCCGCTGCTGCTCGGCCTGGGCGACAACGAGAACTTCGCCGCCTCGGATACCGCCGCGCTGATCAAGATGACCAATCGCATCGTCCATCTCGAAGACGGCGATTGCGCCGAAATCACCCGCTCCGGCGTGAGCATCACCGATGCCGACGGCCAGCCGGTCAAGCGGGCGATCCACCTGTCGCAACTGGGCGCCGATGCGGTCGAGCGGGGCGCCTACCACCACTACATGCAGAAGGAAATCTTCGAGCAGCCGGCGGCGGTCGAGCGCACGCTGGAAATCGTCAGCCACGCCCAATCGGTGACGCCGCAGATTTTCGGGGCCGAAGCACCGACGCTGCTGCGCGACACGCAAAGCGTCACCATCCTGGCTTGCGGCACCAGCTACCACGCCGGGCTGGTCGCCCGCTACTGGATCGAAAGCATCGCCGGCCTGCCGTGCACGGTCGAAATCGCCAGCGAATACCGCTATCGCGAGTCGGCGGTGACGCCCAACACGCTGATCGTCACCTTGTCGCAATCAGGCGAGACGGCCGACACCATCGCCGCGCTGCACCACGCCAAATCGCTCGGCCGGCGGGCCAGCCTGAGCATCTGCAACGTGCCGGAGTCGGCGCTGGTGCGCGCCTCCGACCTCTGCTTCCTCACCCGGGCCGGCCCCGAGATCGGCGTCGCCTCGACCAAGGCCTTCACCACCCAGCTGGTCGCGCTGCTGCTGCTCACCATGGTGCTGGCCAAGCAGGGCGGCCGCCTGTCGGCGGACGACGAGGCGGCGCTGCTGCTCGCCCTGCGCGAGTTGCCCGAGGCGCTGCAGCGGGTATTGCGCCTGGAGGTGCAGATCAAGAACTGGGCCAAGCGTTTCGCCCATCTCGACCATGCGCTGTTTCTCGGGCGCGGCACCCACTATCCGATTGCCATGGAGGGCGCCCTGAAGCTCAAGGAAATCTCCTATATCCACGCCGAGGCCTACGCCGCCGGCGAATTGAAGCACGGCCCGCTGGCCCTCGTCACCAGGGACATGCCGGTGATCGCCATTGCCCCCAAGGACGCCCTGTTCGAAAAATTGCGTTCCAATTTGCAGGAAGTACGCGCCCGCGGCGGCGAACTCTACGTGCTGGCCGACCGCGATACCCGCATCCACGACGAGCAGGGCATCCACGTCATCCGCATGCCGGAACACGCCGGCCTGCTGTCCCCCATCCTGCACACCGTGCCCTTGCAGTTGCTGGCCTACTACGCCGCCCTCGAACGCAACAACGATGTGGACAAACCGCGCAACCTGGCGAAATCGGTAACGGTCGAGTGATGGCCAAATACCCACCCAACTCGCGCGGTTTGCAGAGCAGGCTAACCTGGCGAAGCCAGGTTAAGGTCGCTGGCGACCGGCCGGAACTACACGCCGCGCCGTGCCCCGCAGGCAACGGGGCCTCGGGCTCAAATGCCCTTATGGGGCGCTGCCCATGCCGCGAAGAGGCACTGCAATGATCCTCGTCACCGGCGGCACCGGCTACATCGGTTCGCATACCGTGGTCGAATTGCTGGCCAACGCCTATGACGTGCTGATCGTCGACAACCTCAGCAACAGCAAGGCCTCGGTGGTCGACCGCATCGAGCGCATCACCGGTCGCCGGCCGATTTTCCTCGAAGCCGACATCCGCGACCGGCATGCGCTTGACCGGTTGTTCGCCGAACATCGCTTCGAAGCGGTCATCCATTTCGCCGGGCTGAAGGCGGTTGGCGAATCGGTGGCCAAACCGCTCGACTACTACGACAACAATGTCGCCGGCAGCCTGCTACTGGTTCAGGCCATGGCCCGGGCCGGGGTCAGGTCGCTGGTCTTTTCGTCGTCGGCCACCGTCTATGGCGACCCGGAAACGGTGCCGATCCGCGAGGATGCGCGGCTGACCGCCACCAATCCCTATGGGCGGACCAAGCTGATGGTCGAAGACCTGCTGCGCGACGTGGCAGCCGCCGACCCGGCCTGGCATATCGCCCTGCTGCGCTACTTCAACCCGGTCGGCGCCCACCGTTCCGGCCTGATCGGCGAAGACCCGCGCGGCATTCCGAACAACCTGCTGCCCTACATCTCGCAGGTGGCAACCGGCAAGCTCGGCCAGCTGTCAGTGTTCGGCGCCGATTATCCGACGCCGGACGGAACCGGCGTACGCGACTACATCCATGTCGTCGACCTGGCACGCGGCCATGTGCAGGCCTTGCGCGCCCTGCCGAAGATCGCCGGGGCCGAGGCCATCAACCTGGGCACCGGGCGCGGCTACAGCGTCCTCGAAATGATCCGTGCCTTCGAGGCGGCCAGCCATCGGCCGGTGCCCTTCCGGGTCGCCGAACGGCGGCCGGGCGATGTCGCCCAGTGCTACGCCGAACCTTCCTTTGCCCGCCAACTGCTCGACTGGCAGGCCGAAATCGGCATCGAGGACATGTGCCGCGACGCCTGGCGCTGGCAACAGCAGGCCGAGAACTCCTTATGACCCCCACTGCCGGGAGATAGACCATGTCGATGGACCTGATTCAGCCTGTGATCCTCAGCGGCGGCTCCGGCACCCGCCTGTGGCCGATGTCGCGGGAGCAATACCCGAAGCAGCTGTTGCCCCTGTTCGGCTCCGATACCTTGCTCCAGGCGACCGTGCTGCGAATGGATGCCTGGCGCGGCGAACAGCCGGTGGCGCCGCCCATCGTGGTCGGCAACGAGGAATACCGCTTCATCACCGCCGAACAGTTTCGCCAGATCGGGCGTCCGGCAAGGGCCTTGATCCTCGAACCAGCCGGCCGAAACACCGCGCCGGCGTTGAGCCTGGCCGCCCAACTGGCGGGGGAGGGTGATGTCGATCCGATTCTGCTGGTCATGCCGGCCGACCAGGTGATGCGCGATCCGGAAGGTTTCTGCCGGGCCGTCGAACTGGGCGCCGAACTGGCCGCCGACGGGGCCGTGGTCACCTTCGGCATCACGCCGGAACGGGCCGAAACCGGCTATGGCTATCTGCATCTCGGCGAACCACTGCCGGATCGGGCGGCCTGGCATCTGGACAAGTTCGTCGAAAAGCCGGATCTGGAAACGGCCAGAAGCTATGTCGACGACGGCAATTACCTGTGGAACGGCGGCATCTTCATGCTGCGGGCCAGCGTCTGGCTGGCCGCCGTCGCCCGCTATGCGCCGGCCATCGCCGCCAGTTGCGAAGCGGCTTACCGCGCCGGCACCGCCGAAGGGCAGTTTTTTCATGTCGACCGGGCCGCCTTCCTGGCTTCGCCGGGCGACTCCATCGATTATGCGGTGATGGAACAGCTGAGTGCCGATCCGGCCGCGCCGGCACCGGCGGTGGTTGTGCCGATCGACGTCGGCTGGTCCGATGTCGGCGCCTGGGATGCCTTGTGGCGGGTCGCCGACCAGGATGCGGCAGGCAACTCGGCCAGCGGCGACACCGTGCTCGAAGATGTCGGCAATTCCCTGGTCATTTCCCAGGGCCGGCTGGTCGCCTGTATCGGTATCCGCGATCTGGTCGTCGTCGAGACGCCGGATGTTGTCTTCGTCGCCGCCATGGACCGGGCCAAGGACGTGCGCGAGATCGTTGCCCGGCTGAAGGCGGCCAAGCGTTGCGAAGCGGCCAGCCACCGCAAGAAACACCGGCCCTGGGGCTATTTCGACTCGATCGACTGCGGCGACCGCTTCCACGTCAAGCGCATCGTGGTCAATCCCAAGGCCGCGCTCTCCCTGCAAATGCACCATCACCGCGCCGAGCACTGGGTGGTCGTGCGCGGCACGGCGCGGGTCACCCGGGGCGACGACAGTTTCCTGCTTGGCGAGAACGAATCCACCTTCATCCCGCTCGGCGTGCGCCACCGTTTGGAGAACCCGGGCAAGCTGCCGCTCGAAATCATCGAAGTGCAATCCGGCGCCTATCTCGGCGAAGACGACATCGTGCGCTTCATCGACACCTATGGGCGGATCGAGGAAAGCCTGGCCTGAATCCGGGGCGTTCTGGAAAATCCTGTGGTCGACTGCCCGCAGGCCCCGAAAATCCGTGGGACAGGGGCATTTCCACAGATTTGTTTTTCAGGACATTGGCCTATGCGGCCTGGCGCACAGACCGGAAAGTCGCCGGCTAGCAGAGTTGCCCTTTCGTAGCGGTCAAATTCTGCCAGTTAGCCGGAGTCTCGCCCGAAGCGGGAGATTTCGTCGCATTTAAATGCAGGCCGGCGCTTAACGCCTGAAGAGATGGTGCTGTTCGTGCCATCGTCCGTGCAGTCAAACTTTCCGGAGACGCTCACCTTGTTCAAATTAATCCATCCCTTTATCAATTTTGCCCACGCCAGCGTGATCACTTTTTCCGACTTCCTGCTGGCTGGCAGTCGCGGCGACGACTCGGCGAAACTGCTCTGGCAGAGTGCCCTGGAGAATCAGGCGCGGTTCATCAACGAGTACACCGACGCCTTGCTGGATACCCTGGCGCAGAGTCGGGAAACGGTAAACGGGCAGGTCGACAAACTGCACAAGCGCAGCGAACACGTGGCGACCCAACTGGCACATTCGACCGTCCGGGCGGTGGCGATCGCCACCCAGGCGCGGCGGGAGAAGCGCGATCGCCGGCTATTTCCGCTGCCGCTGCCGGCCGAGCGCCGCGTTGCGCGAGGCGGAGATCGGCGCACGCCTCCGCCGCTGGCGACTTATCACGCCGGACTGTAAACCCGGTCGCTTTCCCGTCGGTTGTGGCTGACCGTGGCCGACGGCAAACCGCGCCTGAAACTGTAGCCGGTACCGCGCACGGTTTCGAGCAGCTGGTCGTGGCCGGTGGGTGCCAGCACGCGGCGCAGGCCGCGAATATGCACATCGACGGTACGTTCTTCGACGAAGACGTGATCGCCCCACACTTCGTTGAGGAGTTGGCTGCGGCTGTACACCCGGTTGGGATGGGTGGCGAAGAAGTGCAGCATGCGGAATTCGATGGCGCCCAGTTCGATGTCGTTGCCGCCGGCGCTGATCCGGTTTGCCCCCGGATCGATGCGCAGGCCGTCGAATTCCACCACGTCATCGGTCAGCTGCGGTGAGCGCCGGCGTAGCACGGCCTTGACCCGGGCCAGCAATTCGAGGGCGGCGAACGGCTTGACGATATAGTCGTCGGCGCCGACTTCCAGCCCGGTAACCTTGTCGCACTCACGCTCGCGGGAGGTCAGCATGATGATCGGCACGTCGCGCGTACGCGGGTCGGCACGCAGCCGGCGGGCCAGGGTGAGGCCGGTGACGTCGGGCAGCACCCAGTCGAGCAGGATCAGGTCCGGTCGCAACTGGCGGATTTCGGCCTCGGCGGCCAACACGGTCGAGGCGCAGCGGACATGGTGGCCGGCACGCTCCAGATTGGTCTGGAGCAGGCGCTGGGTGATGGCTTCGTCCTCGACGACGAGAATATTGCTGTTCATCGTGCTTCCCCCTTGATCGTTGAATGTTGTGCGAAGCGGCGCTCGGCATTGCGCCAGGTCGCGTGCGGCATGCCCTGCCAGAGTCGCCGGGCCTTGTCCTTGACGGCGGCCAACGGCGGCGGGCTGGCCGAGCGGCGGCCCGGCTGGCTGAAATGGGCGCCGCCCGGCCGGGAGTTCTTACCGGTGCGCAGCATGGCCTGGAGGTTGATCTTGAGGGCTTTGACCTCGTGTTCGAGGCGGGCGTAGGTGACGGCGGCCCGCGCCTGGTCGATGCCGCCTTCCTCCAGTTGCCCGGCCACCTCCTCGGCGGCCTCGGCAGCGAGGCTGCGGAACATGCCGCGCAGGGTGTGGGCGAGCTGATTGAAGCGCGCCTCATCGTGGCTGTTCAAGGCCTGGCGCAGACCGGCCATCAGCGGCCCGCAGTCGCGCAGGAAGATGTCACGGATTTCGCCGAGCAGGTGCAGGTCGCCATGAACTTGAAATAGCAGGGTGTCGCGATCGAGCACGCTACCCCGACGGGAGCGGGCCGGGATTCTCCCGGGCTGCTTGCCCAGCCGTTCAATGCAGGCGAGCAGTTCCTCGGGATCGACTGGTTTGGTCAGGTAATCGTCCATCCCGGCCTGCAGGCAGCGCGTCCGGTCTTGCGGCAGGGCGTGGGCGGTCAGGGCGACGATCGGCAGGTGGCCGCCGAGCAGGCTCTCCTGGCAGCGGATGGCGGCGGTGGTCTGGAGACCGTCCATGTCCGGCATCTGGATGTCCATCAGGATCAGGTCAGGGCGTTCGCGTTCCAGCACGGCCCGCGCCTTGGCTCCGCTGTCGGCCAGCAGGACGCGATGTCCGGCCTTTTCCAGGGTGATCTGGCTGAGCCGGCGGTTGGTGGCATTGTCCTCGACCAGGAGGATGTTGAGCGGGGTGGCCGTTGTCGGCTGGCCGGGCCGGATTTCCTGCCAGCACCGGGCGACTGCCGCCGGACGGCCGAAGCAGGCCGTGAAGTGGAAGGTGCTGCCGAGGCCAGGGGTGCTGTCGACCCAGATGTTGCCGTTCATCAATTGCACCAGGCGGGCCGATATGCTCAGGCCGAGTCCGCTGCCGCCGTAACGGCGGGCAATGCTGCGGTCGACCTGCCGATAGGGGGTGAAAATGGATGCCTGCTCCTCGGCTGGAATGCCGATGCCCTGGTCGCTGACGCTGAACCGGCAGCTCAGTCCCCCGGCCGTCACGCCGCGCAGCGTGACCCGAACGGCGATGTCGCCGTGTTCGGTGAATTTGATGGCATTGCCCAGCAGGTTGACCAGGATCTGGCGCAGGCGCATCGGGTCGCCCAGCACGTCGTCGGGGATTTCCGGCGCGACCGAGCAGACCAGGTTCAGTCCTTTCTTGCGTGCTTCGTGATCGAGCATCCTGACCGTGTTGTCGAGGCAGCCGCGCAAGGAAAAGGGCAATTGCTCCAGCTCAAGTTGGTCGGCCTCGATCCGGGAATGATCCAGGATGCCATTGACGATGGCCAGCAGCGAGTTGCCGGCGTCCTTCATCAGGCTAAGGTACTCGGTCTGTTCGGCGGTCAGTTCGGTTTGCAGGGCCAGCTTCAGCATGCCCAGCATGGCATTGAGCGGGGTACGGATTTCATGGCTCATGGTGGCCATGAAATCCGGTTTGGCCTGATTGGCCAGGGCCGCCACCTCCGGGTTCCGGCGCAACGGGACTTTGTCCATGGCGATGATTTCGCTGCAGTAGCGCACCATTTCCTGCGCTGTCCCACCGCTTTCCGGATCGCTGTCACCATTCCCGTAAAAGCCATATCGCCTGTTGTTCATCGTACACCCCCGCCTCAATCCGTTGCTCTATTGCCGCTCTTGATGATCCCCCTGACTGGTTAACGACTTAAAGAGGGTTTCACAAACCGGCACCGTTTGCGGATTTTGCGGCTTGCCATTGGTCTGGCACATACCGCAGATACTGTATTTTGACTAAGGTATTCACCGTAGATGGTCGTAGGAAAAAATGCCGTCAGGCGTAGGCCGGTTGCGCTTCCGCACGGGCTTCGCCAAGCAGGATCTCGCGGCTACGCGGGCCATGGTTGAACAGCAGGTCGATGGCCGACAAGCCCGGCACGAAAGGGCCGCCGCCGCACTGGGTATATACCGGATGCTTGAATTCCTGCCAGGCGATGTCGATTCCGGCCGCCGCGAACTGCGCGCGGTCGAGGTAATCGCGCGAACCGCCCATACCCGCCAGGTAGGTGTCGGCGCCCACCGCCTGGCAGAGATTGAGGATGAGGTCCGAACGGGCGCCCCGGATGTCCAGTTCCGAACTCCTGATCATCGGAGTCCGGATGCCGAAGGTCTCGCGCAGGAAGTGCAGGGTGAGCTGGTTGATATCGACCAGCCGGGCGCTGCGCGATTCGAGGATCTGCCACAAGTGAAGTGCGTAATCGGAGAAATGGGGGGCTTCCCGGTAGGCGTGTCGCAGCGTCTGGTAGTGCTTGCTGCCCCAGAAGCGCTTGTCGCCCTCCCGCGGGTTGTCGATCTGCTTGTCGATGATCCGTTCCTGTTGCGAGCGCTGGACAACCGGTACGGTCAGCCAGTGGGGGTGACCGTCGACCAGGATGCGCGTGCGATTCTGGTAGCCCCGGCGTTCGAACTGGACATGGTCGAGGATGACGAACAGGTCGGCCTGGCGCATGCGGTCCAGGTAGCCGAGCCACGGCAGGTAATGGGGTTGATGGGCGGCGACGATCATCGGGCTTCTCCATGAGAATGACAAAGGGGGGCTGGCCAGCCGGCCTACTGCGGATGGACGGCAGCGGCCGCGGCATTACGGGCCGGCAAGCTTTCCGGCGGGGGCGGGCGCCGCCGGAAGCGGCGCTTGCCCAGACGCAGCAGCAGGCTCTTGAGCAGGGCGAAAAAGTAGCCGGCGAAGGGCCGCAGGTCGTCCAATGCGAACACCGCATCCACCTTGCGTCCGGCGATCGAGCGTCGCCATTCGACCAGCGTCAGCTGACCGCGTTGTTGCAGTACGCGGGCAGCCCAGACGTCCTGTTCGAAGTTGGTCCATTTGATGCCGTCCTGCCATTCCGTCACTTCCCCGGCGTTGCCATGCATCCGGTCCTCGAAGGCGATGAAGGGCAGATCGACGCCACAGGCACCGGCGATGGCGCTGGTATTGACCGCCCGCGGATTGATCTCGATCAGCTTGTACAGCCCGCTCTGCGGGTCGAGTTTCCATTCCACCCCGGAGATGCCCTGAAAGCCGATGCCGTGGAGCAGGCGGATCGATTGATCGCGCACCACATCGTCGTGGCAGGAGACAGTCAGCGTGCAATAGCCGAAATCGACCGGGAACTGCCGGATCTTCTTGCGGATGCAATAGGCGATGGGACGCGATTCGGTATTGCAATAGGACAGGAAGGTGAACAGGCGGTCGTCGCTGCCGCCGATCACTTCCTGGATCATGACCCGGCTGTCGCCCTGGGCGATGCTCTCGTAGCGTTCGATCAACTCCTCGGGGCTATGCACGGCAAAGCCCTTCTTGCCCTGTGATACCCCTTTCATCGAGGCACGGCGCCAGGCGTGGGCGACCAGCGGCTTGATCACATAGGGGAAGTTGTCCAGGGTCGGGGCCAGGCGGACGACCTCGTCGACGCTGTCCGGGAAGTAGGTTTCCGGAATCGGAATGCCCAGGCGGCTGGCCTGCTCGTACTGGCTTTGCTTGTCGATGATCGCCTCCATGACCGCCATGTCGGGGGCTACCACGCCATAGGCCGTGCTCAACGCGGCATGGTATTTGCCGACGAACCCGGCGCAATCGTCGCTGGCCGGAATCAGCAAGCGCTTGCCCGGGTAGCGCTCGGCCATGGCCAGCAGGAAATCGAGCAGATCCTGTTCGGAGGCGTAAAAATCCGGGGAAATCTCGACCCGGGTGCAGTATTTCGAGGCCAGGCTGCGGTCGAGCCGGTTCGGGTGAACGCGCACTACCGCGATGCCCCGGCGGCCCAGCGAACGAGTGAGGGCCAGGGCGATCAGGCTCATCGACTTGCTGGTCCGCTGAGGGTCAGATTCGTGGGTCAGGACAAAGACGGTTTCGTTATTCACGATGGTTCTCCAGGAGCGCGCTTGGCCGCTTACAGTTCGACCGCTTCAAGGCGGGCCGGTCGGCGCTCGTACATTTCGGCGGCCAGGGGCTCCGCTTGCGGGGCCACATAGGCCGTGCCGCGCAGCAGGATGCGGGCGCTGCGCTCGATCTCGGCGGCGTGGATGAGGACGCCGCCGTCGTCCGCCGACCAATGGGTCCGGAGAGACAGGATGCCGGAGGGGTGGGCGATGCGCAGGCTGAACGGTGAGGACTGCGGGTGAACGATCTGGTTGACCAGGCTGCCCTGAATGGCTGCCGCCGCGGCAAGGCAGATGCCGCCGGAGACCGCATAGGCCTTGTGCACCTTGGCGCTGTTCACCACCCGCGCCACGATGTCGGCATTGTGCTGACCGACGGCCGGCGGGCCGATGACCGCCACCTTGACCAGGCGCGGTGTGACTACTGTCCGGCTGCGGCCGTGGCGGTTGATGTGTTCGGCCACCTGGCGACGCAGCAATTCGATGCTGGCGCGGAAGTTGGTGTCGCCGTCGAGGGCGGCCACGCTTTCGCCGCCAACCAGGCCGAGGGCGTCGGCGCGCACGAAGGCGTACAGCGTGCCGGCATCGACGATGGACACCGCGATGTCTTTGTACGCATCAAGCGAGAGCAGCGATACCGGTTCGCCGGCCGGCAGCAGTTCGCCGGTAATCGCCCCGCCCGGGTTGTTGAACAGCAGGCTGACCGGCGTGTTCCGCTCCGGCGCCGCCGGCAGCTGGCTGCCGCCGGTGGAAAGCGCCACCTTGGCGACGATCATCTTCTGGTTGCTGCGACAGTAGATGTTGATGGTGGTGACCGGCGACTGCGGCTCGACCAGGCCTTCGGCCAGTGCGAAATGGCCGACGCCGGCAATCAGGTTGCCGCACATCAGACCATGGGTGACCTGTGCCTCGGCAATGCCGATTTCCAGGGATTCGTATTCGACATCGAAGCCCGTCCGGTTGGAGCGGGCGACGATGGCCACCTTGCTGGTCAGCGGGTCGGCGCCGCCCAGACCGTCGATCTGGCGGGGGTCCGGGCTGCCCATGACGGCGAGCAGCAGGCGGTCGCGTTGTTCGGGGTCGCTCGGCAAATGATCGTCGAGCAGGAAAACGCCTTTGCTGGTGCCACCGCGGACGATGGCGCAGGGAATGGCGGTCATGTGCATTCTCCGGTCGACAATGGCGGCGTTCATGATCCGCCGGGTTTCCAGTAGACCCACAGGCTGACGTCGGTCAGCCAGCGCCTCGGGCGGTGCAGGGCGCGCGGGCTGAACAGGCGGTCCAGCCAGCGGCTGATCCGGATCGATTGGCGCTCGCTGAACAGACGGCGGCCGGCAAAACGGAAGGGGCCGAAGCCGATGCCGATGAAGTCGATATAGCGCAAGCCGCGCGCCTCGATCCTGGCGGTGACTTCACGGTGGTCGAGAAAGCGGCCGATTTCGAACGGTGCAGGGGCGCGGCGGCCGAGCAGCGGCGTCATCAGCGTTCTGAGCGCCCGCTTGCCCAGGGCCACCGGGTCGGAAAAGAGGGGGTTGTGTTCGCTGCGGAAGCTGATCAGCGCGGTGCCGCCGGGCTTCAGCAGACGCTCGATTTCATCGAGTACCGGGTCGTAGTCCTCGATGTAGCTGATCACCCCCAGGCAGACCACCACGTCGAAGCCGGCGCTCGGGTAAGGGGTGTGGCGACAGTCGCCCTGGAGCAAGCCGGAATCGTCGATCCCCAGCGAGCGCAAGCGTGCCCGGGCGTTATCCAGCATGTCTTCCGAATAATCCAGACCGGCGGTCCGGATCCCGTGCCGACGTAATTCGCTGATCACCGGCCCGGCCCCGCAGCCGAGGTCGAGCACCTGCGATTCCGGCGTTACGATAGTGAGGACATGGGCGACCGCGGCATCGCGGCGCAAGCGAAAATTCTCGTCTTCCAGGCGCTCGGTTTGGCCCGCATACATGGCGTGCCAGCGCTCGGCGGCGTCGGCGCGCGAAAAGCGCCGTCGCACATTGGCCATCGCCTCGGAACCGGTCGGCGTCACCGGCATTCTCCGGCGGCAAACACCTGCAATTGCTTGGCGATCATCATGAAACCCTCCACCCGCCAGTCCGGTTGGACTATTGGTCGTTGAAAGAAGATGGGGCCAGTCTGCACGGCAGTTTCGCAATGCCATTGAATGAGGTGATGGTCCGAATGGCTTATCACCGCCGTGGCGACTACCGGAGAACGTCAATTCATCGTGCGCTGCCCGCTCAGGGGGAACGACAGAGCGGGCTTGAGGTTCTCGCCTGACTGTGTGCGCGTGCGAACCGACGGTAATCCGGAATGCGATTTATATGGAGCGAGCATGGCGGTTGCCAGTCAGTGCCATGGGTCGTTGGCCAAGGGGGATGTTGTCTGGCGCCAGATTTCAATCGAGGAGCAAACCATGAAACCAAACATCTTGTTGCTGCCGGGCTTGCTGGACGATGCCAGCCTGTTTGCCGAGCAGATCACTGTCTTGTCGACGCTGGCCAGCGTCGAAGTTGGCGACCTGAGCACGGCCGAAACGATCGCCGGGATGGCTGTCGATGTTCTCAAGGCGACCTCGGCCAGGCGTTTTGTGCTGGTCGGTCTATCGCTGGGCGGCTATGTCGCCTTTGAAATCATCCGACAGGCTCCGGAGCGGGTGGCCGGGCTGGTCCTGCTCGATACCTCGGCCCGCCCGGATTCGGATGAGGCCCGGGCGAAGCGTGAGGAACTGATTGCCCTGGCGGAGACCGATCTTGATGCGGTGACCGAGCAATTGCTGCCCCGTCTGTCGCATCCGGAGCGGATGAATCTGCCGGCGGTGCGGGGTGTCATTCAGTCGATGGCGAGGAGCCTCGGCAAGGAAGTGTTCATCCGCCAGCAGCGGGCAATCATGGCGCGTCCCGATAGCCGGCCGACGCTGGCCGACATTGACTGTCCCACCCTGGTGATCTGTGGGCGGGAAGACCTGATTACGCCACCCGAACTGGCGAGCGAAATGGCAGCCGGAATCAGGCATGCCGAACTCCGGATCGTCGAGCAATGCGGCCATCTGTCCACCCTTGATCAGCCCGAGGAGGTCAGCCGGGTATTGCTCGATTGGGTGAAGGGCAACAAATTCTGAGCCGGATGCGACCCATTCCGGGGGCGCGGCGGGCCAGGGAAAAATCGTCAGGGTGTACGCCAGTGAACAGACAGCCACCCGGCGTTGCGGCGATATGGGAAGCAGGGGCCGTCAAAGCGACGGACCCGCGCTTGGGAAGGAGTTGCCATGCAAGCTACGGACTATTACCGCACGATGGGAATCAAGTCGACCGCATCCGATAACGAGATTAAACATGCGTATCGCCGTCTGGCCCGACGCTTTCATCCGGATGTTTCCGGAGACCCCGATGGCGAGGCGAAGTTCAAGGCGCTTGCCGAAGCCTACCAGACCCTTAAACACCCTGATTTGCGGGCGGCCTACGATGCCCGGACTCTGCCGGTTCATGGCGGCGACAGCGAATTTCCGGCCTGTCCGGTATGGCATGTCTGGCTGGTGGTGCTGGTGCTCCCGGCCTGGGTTCGCTTCTGGAGTGCCTGGCAAATCGATCCCCACCCGGAAATTTGATGCGCCATGGCTTGCATACCCCGGCCGGATCAGGCCGCAGGCGCTTCCGGAAGCAGGCGGTCGCACTCCTTCTTGACCACGGCGTAACATTCGCAGGTCCGGGCCTCCAGTCCCGGCCGATCGAGTACTTCGATGTGGCCGCGGCTGTATCTGATCAATCCGGCCCGTTGCAGGTTTCCGGCCGCCTCGGTGACGCCTTCCCGGCGTACGCCCAGCATGTTGGCGATCAGTTCCTGGGTCATGACCAGTTCGTTGGCCGGCAGGCGGTCGAGACTGAGCAACAGCCAGCGGCAAAGCTGCTGATCCAGGGTGTGATGGCGGTTGCACACGGCGGTTTGCGCCATTTGGGTTAGCAGGGACTGGGTATAGCGGAGCAACAGGCGCTGCATGGGGCCGGCCAGGTAGAACTCATTCTTCAGTAATTGGCCCTTGAGCCGATAGGCGTGCCCGGCGCTTTGCACGATGGCTCGGCTGGGCGTCGTTTCCCCGCCCATGAACAGGGATACCCCGACTATCCCTTCGTTGCCGACTACGGCGATTTCCGCCGACGCACCGTCTTCCATGACATAGAGCAGCGAAACGATAGCGGTGGTCGGGAAATAGACATGGCGCAGTTGCACCCCCGATTCGTAGATCACTTCACCGAGTGGCATGGGAACCAGTTCCAGGTCAGGGGAAAGCCGGGCGAATTCCTTGGCCGGCAGGGCTGCCAGCAAGTGATTTTGTTGCGGGGTGTGCAGCGGCGGCATGGGCGAGTCTCCGAAGATTGAGCCGGAACCGATTGGCTTTCGCTGATCGTAATGACGGCAGCGCACAGGATTGTGAAGCGTCCAGCTTCGAATGGCGGAGGGAGGCGCCCGCCGCGCGCATGAGTGCGCCAGCGTACGGAAGTCGTCGCCCGGGCCGGTTAGGCTGCAGTCATTCCGCGCTCTGCGGATTGTTTCAAGGAGTACATCCATGGCCGAGTACCTGCATCACGTATCAGGATTTTTTTCCCACCGCGACGAGGCCGAGGGCGCCTTGGCGAGGCTGGTCGAGCGTGGCTTGCCGCGCGAACAACTACAGCTGTTCGATGCCAATTCCGGTCCGCCGGTGGCGCAGCCGAGCGGCGAAAGCAACGAGGTAATTACCAACATTCTTGTGGACGGCGCCGTCGGGACGGCCGTCGGCACGGGGATCGGCGCCCTGGCCCAACTCGCGCTGGTCGCCGCCAACGTCACCCTGTTCATTGCCAGCCCGTTGGTCGCCCCTCTGGTCATGCTGGGCTGGGGGGCGAGTCTGGGCGCTTTTGTCGGCGCGGCGGCAGGGGCTGAAACGGGCATCAAGCACAAGAAAGGCTGGCTCTCCGACCTGGTCCGCGATGCGATAGCCAGCGGCCAGGTGGTCCTGGTCGCACAGACACGCAGCGAACAGGAAACGGCAATTGCCAGTGAAGTTGTCGGTGATGCGGTCGGCGAATACCGGGATGTCGCCAGCGTGCCTGAGCCGATGCGCCAGGCCTTCGGTACTGGTACGAGGGTCCCCTAGGGGGCTGTTTTTGCAGGAAATGTCATGCCCGCCTGCGCGGGGGTGACGATTGTTTCAGTGCTTCCTCAATAGAAGAAGCGTCGATTTTCAACTGTGAAGGAGAAACATCATGAATAGCAAACTTGCTGCAAGCTGCCTGGTCAGCGCCCTCGTACTGCTTCCGGTCGCCGGCTATGCCGCGGATGCCGAGCGGTCTTCAGCGACGACCTATGTCAAGGACTCGGTCATCACCACCAAGATCAAGGCCGAATTGGCCGCTGAAAAGCTGTCCAGCCTGGTTCATGTCAGTGTCGATACCGACGACAGGGGCAAGGTCGTCCTGGGCGGCACCGTGACCAGCAAAGCAGCGGCCGACAAGGCGGTATCCATCGCCCGGTCGGTACAGGGGGTAACTTCTGTCGACAATCAGATCAAGATCGTTGCCGACAAATAGCCGGTTAGCCAGGTGGTCCGCCTCGAACTGCAGATTGATTTGAACTACGAGATCGACGCTCCCGGGGCCGATTTCGTTTTCAACATCCATGCGGCACACACGCTGAGCCAGAACGTCTCGGCGGAAAGCCTGTGGCTGAGTCAGGACGTTTCGCAACGCCTGCACACGGCGCCGGTGACCGGCAATCGTTACCTGTATGTGCATGCTGGCCCCGGCGCCTTGAAGTTGTCTTATGCGGTGACGGTCGATCTGACGCATCACTTTGACGACCCGGCACGGATTGCCGAAGTGCCCGTCCGTGATCTGCCGCCGGAGGCGGTCGGCTATCTCTATCCCAGTCGCTATTGCCAGTCGGACCGCCTGCTCAAACTGGCACGCACGGAATTTGGCCATCTGGACCCCGGTTACGGCCGGGTTCTGGCCATTCAGGACTGGATCCAGCGGCGGGTTACATTCACACCGCGCAGTTCGAATACGAATACCTCGGCGGTCGACACCCTGATCGAGCAGGTTGGAGTGTGTCGCGACTTCGCGCATCTGATGATCGCCCTGTGCCGCGCCCTCAATATCCCGGCACGCTTTGCCACCGGCACGGATTACGGGGCCGATCCGTCACTCGGTCCTCCCGACTTTCAGGCCTACGTCGAGGTCTATCTCGGCTATCGCTGGTACATCTTCGATCCGTCCGGGACGGCCATCCCGATGGGTTTTGTCCGCTTCGGTACCGGTCGCGACGCTGCCGATGTCTCCTTTGCGACCCTTTTTGGTCCGGTCAGGGGGCATCCGGCAGTCATTCGCACACTGGTCGTCGAGGACCCGGCGAGGGGACTGGTCCTGCCACATACTTGCCGGGAGGCACTATCCACCCAAGCCACAGCAGAGGAAATCTCATGAACAACATCATCTATATCGTCGGCCTGGTCGTCGTTGTCATTGCCGTCCTGTCATTTTTCGGACTGAGATAACGAATGCCAGTTCCAGAACGCTAAGCAGGTCAGCGTCTGACCGTGCTGGCGGACTCTCCGGGCTTTTCCAGTCAATTCGACGGTCTGAGGAATTGTTTGGCGGCAAAGGCCCAGATCATCCGCGAGGCATCGGGGCCGGCCGGGTCACTGTAAGCCTGTCCGGCGGCGCCGCCACTCCAGGCGTGCCCCAGCTTGCTGACAGCGCAGAGCGTGGCGATGAGCCGGCCGTGGCGGCGATAATCGGTGACGGTGGCGGCATAGCGTTTGCCGCGCTGCACCACGCGTGGCTTGCCAGCCGTCGCCCCGGCCCGTTCGCCCCAGCGCAAGGCGGCTTCCGCACCATTGGCCAGGGCCACCACGCGATCCGCCGTACCATGGATCACCAGCAGGGCGGGAATGCCGCTGGCCGGGGCAAGGGCCGGCAGCGGCGGCGCGCTCCCCTTTTTTCCCAGCATGGCCTTGATGGCGCCGGTCGATGAATGGGCCACGCCGGGGGCGATGCCCGAGTGCATGGCGACAGCCTGAAAGCGTGCCGGATGCAGCGTGGCCAGCAAGGCGGCCATGCCGGCGCCGGCCGAAATGCCGGCCAGGGCGATTCTGCTGCGGTCGACGGCTTGGGTCAGGCAAATTTTCTCGATCGTCGCATCGATCGAGTTGGCTTCGGCCTGGGCACGGCCGCTACGGGTTTCGTACCAGTTCCAGCAGACTTGCACATTGGCCAGCCGATCCTGCTCCGGGTAGAGCACGAAAAAGCGTTTGCGTGCCGCAATCAGGTTCATCCGGCTGCTGGCGGCCAGGCCGGCACCATCCTGCTGGCAACCGTGCAGCATGACCAGCAGTGGCAATTTCTCGTTGCGTCGCACCCCCGGCGGTTTGTAGAGCAGATAGCGGCGTGGGCCGGTCGTGCCGATGGCAATGCCGCTACTCCAGTTGGCCGACGGCGCCGCGGCCGGCCGGGCGGTTGCGCGTTGATGAGTCGGTGTCGCGCTACGCAGGCTTTGCTGCAAGGCCGAACTGCCGGCTCGCACCACGCTCCGCGTCAGCGCGCTCAAGGCGCGCTGGAACGATCGGCTCCAAACATTTCTTCGCTGGCGTCTGGCCATCAACTCCCTTTGCAAGTGTTCGATGAATTGCTGCGAAGGTTAAAGCCGGGAACCGCCAGGTCTCTGTCTGCTGCCGAACTTTGTAAGGCCCGCAGGCTATGGGTGTCAGCGTACAGATGGCCGTCGGAGGCCAATCTATCCTGTCTTCTCAGGGTGCCGGTCTGCAAAGCCGTCGCTTTTGAGTACCGATCAATCTTTTTATCAGGAGTAGCGCATGAACAAGGATCAAACCAAGGGCCGTGTCGAACAAGCCAAAGGCAAAGTCAAGGAGGTTGCCGGCAAGGTTGTCGGCAACGACAAGCTGGCTTTGAAAGGCAGCATTCAAAATGCCAAGGGCAAAATCCAGGCGAACTATGGCGATCTCAAGGAAGAGATCAAGGACGCCAGCAAAGGCTGATCGATGGCTACATGACGCGGCAGAAGGTGACCACCGTTCTGTTGGTATGGCCTTTCGATATTTTTGTACCAATGACAGGAGCGTGACATGAACAACGAAACAATCAGTACCAGTGGACTTGATGAGGCCAGGTCTGCCTCAAGGGTGCTTAGCGCCAGCTCGCTGAGCAGTGACGACGTTTATAACCTGAAAGATGAGAAGTTGGGCAGCATCAAGGAACTCATGCTCGACATCGAGGA
>Ga0316605_10000396_pt1 | contig 31950 bp, 28 predicted proteins | sample OWC_soil_day20_n_FD_207666 | JGI IMG/M metagenome (GOLD analysis project Ga0316605, IMG submission 207666) | Wetland soil microbial communities from Old Woman Creek delta, Ohio, United States - OWC_soil_day20_noCT | ecosystem: Environmental > Terrestrial > Soil > Wetlands | place: USA: Ohio...
TTACGGTCGTCAATTGAGGCGCGAATATCGCTATTATTAAGTGAATCTACAACTTTTTTTGCATATTCGTTATGTTTTTCGCTCACAGGAAGAATTACAGCCTGCTCCGGAGCAAGCCACAACGGGAACTTTCCACCTGTGTGCTCAATAAGAACTGCTACGAATCTTTCCATAGATCCAAAAGGAGCCCTGTGAATCATAACCGGCCGGTATTTTTTATCATCGGCTCCCACATACTCCAGTTCAAATCGTTCCGGAAGATTGTAGTCTACCTGGATTGTACCAAGTTGCCATTTTCTTCCGATAGCGTCTCTTACCATAAAGTCAAGCTTGGGACCGTAAAATGCAGCTTCGCCAAGTTCTACAACTGTGTTCAGACCCTTTTCGGCGGCAGCTTCAATAATTGCACTCTCTGCCTTTTCCCAGTTCTCATCGGAACCAATATATTTTTCCCTGTTATCGGGGTCCCTTAAAGATATTTGTGCGGTATATTCTTTAAAGTCCAGAGTTTTGAAAATATAGAGAACGATATCGATTACTTTAATAAACTCTTCTTTCAACTGATCGGGACGGCAGAATATGTGCGCATCGTCCTGAGTGAATCCTCTCACTCTTGTCAACCCGTGAAGTTCACCGCTCTGCTCATACCTGTAAACAGTACCAAATTCCGCAAGCCTTAAAGGCAGGTCTTTGTATGAACGGGGTTTTACTTTATATATCTCGCAATGGTGAGGACAGTTCATTGGTTTGAGCAAAAATTCCTCCCCTTCCTGCGGAGTATGAATCGGCTGAAAAGAGTCTTTCCCATATTTTGCATAGTGTCCTGAAGTTACATAAAGCTCTTTTTGCCCAATATGAGGAGTTATTACAGGAAGATATCCGTATTTTTTTTGAACAGACTTAAGGAAATTTTCAAGCCTTTCGCGAAGCATTGCTCCTTTTGGCAGCCAGAGAGGAAGGCCCTGTCCCACTCTCTGCGAAAATGCAAAAAGTTCAAGTTCCTTACCTATTTTTCTATGGTCTCTTTTCTTTGCCTCTTCGAGCATAACCAAATACTCGTCGAGCATCTTTTTCTGAGGAAATGTTACTCCGTAAATACGGGTGAGCATTTTGTTCTTTTCGTTTCCACGCCAGTAGGCTCCGGCAATAGAGGTGAGCTTAACAGCTTTTATGACCGATGTATCGGACAAATGCGGGCCACGGCAAAGATCGGTAAACGATCCGTTTGTATAAAAAGATATAGTTCCGTCTTCCAGGTCCTTAATAAGTTCGCACTTATATTCGTCACCTTTGGTCGTATATGTGTTCATTGCCTCTTCCTTGGTCACATCCTTGCGTACAAAGTGTTGTTTTTCCCTTGCAAGCTCAAGCATCTTATCCTCAATTCTCTTGAGATCCGATTCCGTAATGGTTTTCTCTCCTAAATCTACATCGTAATAAAAACCGGTTTCAATTGCAGGACCTATTCCAAACTTAATTCCGGGATAGAGTTGTTCCAAAGCTTCTGCCATAAGGTGAGAAGATGAATGCCAGAAAGTATTTTTTGCCTCCTGATCGTCCCATTTGTGAAGTTTAATTGATGCATCCTCATTAATTGGCCTGTTTATTTCTACAACTTTTGAATTTACGGTTGCTGCAAGAACTTCCGAAGCAAGCCTAGGGCTGATTCCGTTTGCAACTTCAAAAGCTGTAATTCCCTTATTAAAAGGTCTTACACTGCCATCTGGAAATTTTATGTTAATCATAATTGGTTGGCTATTCTTTATATCTTTATAATCCTGCAAATTTAATTAATATTTTTAAACCTGCTAAATTTTGGATAGTTATAGAAAATATCTAAATTTGGAAACCTAAATTTAATTCTAAAACCCTGTTATCTATAAAATTATGCAAACAAACAAATGGAGTGTTGCCGCAACATACGGAATTATCCTTGCACTTGTGACTATATTATACTCAGTGGCTACCACTGTAGTCGAGCTGCCATCGGCTGTTACAATTATTCTTTGGATAATAAAATTTTCACTAAGTATCTGGCTGGTATACTACTTTATTAAAGAGTACAGCAAACAGTTTGAATCGTTTACCTATAAACAAGGATTCAATTTTGGTCTTATACTCTGTTTCCTGTCATCAATTATTTGTGCAGCATATATGTTTATGCACTTCGCCTTTTTGTTCCCGGACGCAACAAATGCTCAAATGGAACTAATTGCACAAAACATGGAGAGTTCCAACCCGCAGGGTTCCGAGGCCCTTACCAAGATAATGCCTCATCTTCCAAAGATTCTTTTTGCATTTACTCTGGTTTACTATACTTTGTTTGGCATGCTTGTTTCTGCAATCGTTGCCAACTACACAAAAAAGGGAGATCTCTTTACCGAATAAGTTATGGATTTATCGATTGTCATTGCGCTGTACAACGAAGAGGAGTCAATTCCCGAACTTTTAAGCTGGATTGAGAGTTCTCTGTTTTCTCAGAAACTCGTCTATGAGGTGATTCTCATAGACGACGGAAGTACAGACAATTCCTGGAACGTTATTTCGGCGGAAGCTACCAAATACAGCACAATAAAAGCAATACGGTTCAGCCGGAACTACGGCAAGTCTGCCGCACTTTATACCGGATTTGAAACCGCTTCGGGAGAGGTTGTTGTAACGATGGATGCCGATCTTCAGGACAGTCCGGATGAAATTCCGGAACTTTATGACATGGTTCTAAACGGAGGATACGACCTGGTTTCGGGATGGAAAAAGAAGAGAAAAGATAATAAACTTGCCAAAAACCTACCGTCAAAAATATACAACGCTACTGCCAGAAGAGTGACAGGCATCAAGTTGCACGACATGAACTGCGGTCTTAAAGCATATAAAAAGGCTGTTATTAAGAACATTGAAGTTTATGGAGAGATGCACAGGTATATTCCGTATCTGGCAAAAAATGCAGGTTTCCGGAATATCGGAGAAAAAACAGTAAAACATCAGGCAAGAAAGTTTGGAAAAAGCAAGTTCGGTATGAACCGTTTTATTAATGGCTTTCTTGATTTAATTTCTCTCTGGTTTTTATCGCGGTTTGGAAAAAAACCGATGCACTTTTTTGGAGCATTTGGCAGTTTAACATTCCTTATAGGTTTGGGAACTTCATTTTATCTGATAATAGATAAGGTTATTTCACAGTCTCAGGGGCTCAAGTTTCGTGCAGTTACGGACCAGCCGCTCTTTTATGTTTCACTTGTAGCGCTCATAATTGGCATGCAGCTTTTCCTCGCAGGTTTTCTTGGAGAGCTCATATCAAGAAGCAGCAGCGAGAGAAACACATACAAAATAAAAGAGCGTCTTAATTCAGACGCTCCTTCTTCAAAACAATAACAGCCTGTACCTATCGCTATTTTTGCGATTTAGTTGAACTGTTGTACTTTTCTACCATTTGGTTGTAATCATCTTCGGTTATCATCCGGCAAGTGCCTGTAAAGAGTGCACCGTCTTCTATAAATATTCTCTGACATTGAAGTGCTCCGTTAAAGTGCGCTTTGCTTTTAAAGCCGGCCATGTTGCCAGTTACCAGATTGCCTTCCATTTTTCCCCAGATATCGGCACTGCCGCAAAACAGGTCGCCTATAAACTGTGCATTCTCACCAATAACAACTTTGCCTTTGGATTGAATTTTTCCTTCAAAGAATCCGTCAATTCTAATATCGCTGACAGTAATAAGAGTTCCTCTCAGTTCGGTTCCGCCGGTTATTCTGTTAACCTCATTTATCTGCGGAACTACTTCGTTTTTTGCCATATATTATAGATTAAATATGAATTACCTCTCCATGTGATGCCGCTGCTGCTTCCATTATTGCCTCACTCATTGTTGGGTGAGGGTGAATTGAATGCATAAGATCGCTGGCTTTGACGCCCAAATTGCGTGCCACAACAATACCGGAAACCATTTCTGTAACATTGGCTCCAATCATATGCACACCAAGAACCTTATCCGTTTTAGCGTCAATTATCAGTTTTACAAAGCCATCCTTGTCGCCTGCTGCTGCTGCCTTGCCGGAAGCAGTAAAAGGAAATTTTCCGGTTTTGTATTCGATACCCTTCTCTTTGGCTGCTTTTTCTGTTATTCCAACAGATCCAATTTCCGGGGATGCATAAGTACAACCTGGAATATTATCGTAGTTAATTGCCTCCGGATTTAACCCTGCTATTTTTTCCACGCAGCATATTCCTTCGGCAGATGCAACGTGCGCAAGTGCCGGAGTTGCAATAACATCTCCTATTGCATATATTCCCTGAACATTTGTCGAATAGAAACTGTCGACCTTTATTTTTCCTCTCTGAACTTCGACTCCTGCCTCTTCAAGCCCGATATTCTCAATATTGGATACAATTCCAACTGCGGAAAGAACCCTCTCTGCCTCAATTACCTCCTCACCTTTCTTTGTCTGAACAGTAAGCTTGCAAATATCTCCCGAAGTATCCACACTTTTTACCTGAGCAGAAACCAAAACTTTCATGCCCATCTTACGGAAAGAGCGGCTAAGCTGAGCCGAAACCTCTTCGTCTTCAAGCGGCACTATGTTGTCGAGATACTCAATAAGATATACCTCAACTCCAAGAGAACGATAAAAATATGCAAACTCACTTCCAATTGCACCAGACCCAATTACAGCCAGGCTTTTTGGAAGAGTTTCAGGAACAAGGGCCTGACGGTACGATATAATTTTCTTCCCGTCAACAGGTGCGAACGGTAATGAATTTGCTCTCGCTCCGGTTGCAATTATTATGTTTTTTGCTTCAACAACACTTTTGGTATTATCGGCAGCTGTTACTTCAACTTTACCTTTCTCCAGAATTTTACCGGTTCCGCTTATAACTGTTATCTTGTTTTTTTTGAAAAGATACTCTATTCCACGGCTCATATTTGCCGATACTCCCCTGCTTCTTTCAACAATTTTTGCAAGATCGGGTTTTATCTCTCCATTTATTTCAAATCCATAATCGGCCGAATGTTGTGCATAGTGAAGTGCCTGTACACTTTTAAGCAGAGCCTTGGTTGGGATACAACCCCAGTTAAGACAAATGCCGCCGAGTTCCGATCTTTCAATAACCGCAGTGTTCATCCCCAGCTGAGAAGCACGGATTGCCGCAACATAACCTCCTGGGCCGGATCCTACAACTACTAAATCAAACATATCTGAAAAAATTTTAATTTATACTAACTATTAGCTCCGTGACAGTTCTTGAATTTTTTACCGCTTCCGCAAGGGCACGGATCATTCCTGCCTACTCTCTTTTCTACATGAACAGGCGCCTGAGTCTTTGGTTCACCGGCAGATGTAGCAAGGTCCTGACGCGAAGTGTGCATATTGCTCAAATCGGTCTTCTTCCTTTGCTCCTGGCGGACACTGATAGGTTCTTTTTGCGCTTCACGAAGTGGAATATGTGCCTTCAAAAGGAATGCAAGAACATCTCTGTTTACTTTTTCAAGCATTGTCTTAAACAGCTGGAAGCTTTCGAATTTATAAATAAGAAGCGGATCCTTCTGTTCGTAAGTTGCATTTTGAACAGACTGCTTAAGATCGTCCATCTCTCTGAGGTGCTCCTTCCAGTGCTCGTCTATGAGCATAAGAGTTATGTTTTTATTAAGGGCCCTTCCTAACTCCTTGCCCTCTGTTTCATATGCTCTTTTAAGGTTTACTACAACCTGCATCATCTTTGTTCCATCGCTAACCGGAATGGCAATATTCTCATATGTCGCACTCTGAGTTTCATATATCTGCTTCATGATGGGCCATGCCTGCTGAGTAAGGAAATCAATTCTCCTCCTGTAAACAGTATGAACATTGCTAAGAAACTTTTCAAACACCTCTTCCTGAGTTGCTTTGTTATACGTCTCCTCATCCATACCCGGCTCTATCGAGAGCAGGCGAATGGTTTCGTATGAGAATGTGTCATAATCTGCCGAACCGTGGTTTGCAGCAACGAGAGATTCACTATAGTCGTTAATGAGATTTTGCACATCCACATCAACCCTCTCGCCGTAAAGCGCATTTCTCCTTCTTGTATATATAACCTCGCGCTGAGAGTTCATTACGTCGTCGTATTCGAGCAGTCTCTTACGAATTCCGAAGTTGTTCTCTTCTACTTTGCGCTGAGCTCTTTCTATTGACTTCGACAGCATTGAGTGCTGAAGAACTTCACCCTCTTTTAATCCCATTTTATCTACAAGGCCGGCAATTCTTTCGGAACCGAAAAGCCTCATAAGATCATCTTCGAGAGAAACGAAGAAACTTGAAGAACCGGGGTCACCCTGACGACCGGCACGACCTCTTAACTGGCGGTCAACCCGTCTTGAGTCGTGTCTTTCTGTACCAACAATTGCAAGACCGCCTGCTTCCTTTACTCCGGGGCCGAGCTTGATGTCGGTACCACGACCGGCCATATTGGTTGCGATTGTAACAGATGACGGCTGACCTGCCTCAGCAACAATTTCTGCCTCTCTTGCGTGTTGTTTTGCATTGAGGACGTTATGCTTGATGTTTCTTATCTTTAACATCCTGCTCAGGAGTTCCGATACCTCAACAGAGGTTGTACCCACAAGTACAGGACGGCCCTCCTTTGTAAGACGGACAATTTCGTCAATTACAGCATTATATTTCTCCCTCTTCGTTTTGAAGATGAAGTCCTCCATGTCTTTCCTGTCTATAGGCCGGTTTGTAGGAATTACCACTACATCCAGCTTATAGATAGACCAAAACTCACCAGCTTCTGTTTCTGCTGTACCGGTCATACCGGCAAGCTTGTGATACATACGGAAATAGTTCTGGAGTGTAATTGTTGCAAAAGTTTGTGTCGCAGCCTCAACCTTAACCATCTCCTTTGCCTCAATTGCCTGATGCAGTCCATCGGAATATCTTCTTCCTTCCAGTATACGGCCTGTTTGCTCGTCAACAATTTTTATCTTATTGTCCATTACAACATACTCAATGTCCTTGTCAAACATTGTGTATGCCTTGAGAAGCTGATTTACGGTATGAACTCGTTCGCTTTTAACTGCATAGTCGCTAAGAAGCGCATCCTTAGCTGCAATTTTCTCTTCCGGTTTGAGTTCTTTTTTCTCAAGTTCCGCTATTTCCAATCCAATATCAGGTAAAACGAAGAAGTTATTTTCGCTTACACTTTTTGAAATAAGTTCGTGTCCTTTATCTGTGAGCTCTACCGACTTCTGTTTTTCGTCTATTATGAAATAGAGGTCGTCGGTAACAATATGCATATGCTTATTGTTGTCCTGCATATAGTAATTCTCGGTTTTAACGAGAATCTGTTTCATTCCTGCCTCGCTCAGATATTTAATGAGCGGTGTATATTTTGGCAAACCTTTGAACGCACGCAAAAGTATTTTACCTCCCTCATCTTCGTTGCCCTCGGATATTTTTTTCTTGGCATCGTTAAGAAGCTGAGTAACCAAATTCCTCTGAGCGTTATATATTCTCTCAACGAAAGGCTTGTACTCGTTAAACTCCTGGTCGTCCCCCTTTGGAACCGGACCGGAGATTATAAGCGGAGTTCTGGCATCGTCAATCAGCACCGAGTCAACCTCATCCACGATTGCATAATGGTGCTTCTTTTGAACCAGGTCTTCCTGGTTAACGGCCATGTTGTCCCTGAGGTAGTCGAAACCAAATTCATTATTTGTTCCGAATGTAACATCTGCCCTGTATGCAGTTTTTCTGGCTTCGGAATTGGGTTCGTGTTTGTCAATACAGTCTACTTTTAGTCCGTGGAACTGATAAAGAGGCCCCATCCACTCCGAGTCACGTTTTGAGAGGTAATCGTTGACAGTGACAACGTGTACTCCCTTTCCGGCAAGAGCATTCAAAAACACAGGAAGAGTTGCAACCAGGGTTTTACCTTCACCGGTTGCCATCTCAGAAATTTTTCCCTGATGTAAAACAACACCACCAAAAAGCTGTACATCGTAATGTACCATATCCCATACGATTCTGTTTCCACCGGCCATCCAGTTGTTTTTCCAGATTGCCTTGTCACCTTCTATTGAAACAAAATCATGCTTAGCGGCGAGGTCCCTGTCAGGTTCCGTTGCCATTACCTCAATCAGAGAATTCTCCTTGAAGCGGCGGGCTGTAGACTTCATAATTGCAAAAGCAGCAGGCAGTACCTCGAGAAGTACCTCTTCTATCTTTTCGTCAATTCTTTTGGAAAGTTTGTCTACTTCAGTTGCAAGTGCTTCTTTTTCCGAAACATCTATTTTTACATCTTCAAGTTTTGCGCGTATCTCTTTCTTTCTTGCCTCATCTTCCGAAATTCTTTCGGCGATAAGTCTTTTTAATTTATTGCTCTCCTCACGAAGTTCATCATTTGATAACTTGTCGATTCCGGGGAAAACTTCCCTTATCTTATCTACGAAAGGCTGGATTTCTTTGAGGTCTCTATCTGCCTTGGTACCAAAAAACTTCTTAAGCAGGCTTGTAAGTATTGCCATCTATCTTTTATTTATTAATTTCAACTGACTAATCTGCAAAGATAAAAAAATTGATATAAAGATTTACATTTGCAAAGTAATTAAGCGTGATTGATTAATGATTAAGAGAAATATTGTTACGAGCGAAGACGGATCAAAAACACTCAAACTTGAGGATTTTGACGAATCTTACCACTCTCTGTTTGGAGCTTTGTCGGAAAGCCGTCATATATACATCGGGTGTGGATTGAATTTTCTAAAGGATCAGTTACCCCCGCAAAACATAATCAGTATTCTGGAAGTAGGCCTGGGCACAGGACTTAATTGCCTGCTCACGGCTCTTGAAGTGAAGGAGAACAAAGAAACTGAGGTCAATTACACTACCGTTGAAAAGTATCCTGTAACAATGGAGGAGGCTCTGGCTCTTGACCACCCGTCTCTTTTTGACGATAACAGGGAGGCTGCAGCCAGTCTTTCTTTGAAAATTCATGAATCTCCATGGGGAACAAACACGAACATAATGCCCCATTTTTCACTTCTTAAAATTGAAGATGACTTAATTCGTTTTATCGACAAAGAGATTAATCCAACTGTGACGAAATATCAGTTCGATCTTATATACTTTGATGCATTCGCCCCTGATATTCAGCCCGAACTGTGGAGTGAAGATACATTTAAAAAGATTTTCAAAGTTACTAAACCTGGAGGAGTTCTCGTAACCTACTCTTCTAAGGGAATAGTAAAAAGAGCATTAAGAGAGGCCGGTTTTATTGTGTCAAGACTTAAGGGGCCAAAAGGCAAAAGACATGTTCTTCGCGCAGTAAAAGAGTTACTGTAAGACTATCCTGTACATTTTTGGCCAGTATTTGCCGGTAAGATATATCTGCTTATCGGCCGGATTGTAGGCAATACCATTGAGGACATCTGTTTTAGAAGTTTTTAAGGCAGCGGGCAAAAGGTTTTTACAATCTATTGTTGCCTTCACAATTCCGGAAACAGGATCAATGATTACAATGGTATCCGTCATATATACATTAGCCCAAATCTCTCCGTTAATATATTCCAGTTCATTAAGCTGTTTTACAGGCTTTCCGTTAAGGGTAACCGGAACCGAAGAACGAACCATGAAGCTGGATGGGTCAAGTGTGTAAAGTTTATCGGAGCCATCACTCATTATAAGGTCTTTCCCGTTATTGGTAAGACCCCACCCTTCTCTGGGATTATTGAGAGTCCCAAGAAGTTTAAAGGTTTTGATATCGTGAACCAGAACAACTTTCTCGAGCCAGGTTAATATAAACAGCTTACCGTTAAGTACGGTGGCTCCTTCTCCAAAATAGTGACGGGAAAGTGCAAAACTCCTTAATGTGGAGCCTTTCCTTAGGTCAACCATACGAAAAAAGGATTGGCCATACTGGCCCGAACTTTCATAAAGCTGATTATCGTAAAAAAACAGACCCTGAGTATATGAACTTACATCATGCGGGAGAACCTCAACTACTTTTACTTTATAGTTTTTCACTTTTTGTTCCGCAAAAGAGTTTTCGGCCCGGATTATAGAAGTTATAGCACTAAAAGTGGCTACCAGAGCCAAAACAACCCCAATACCCGATAACTTATAGTTCTTTGCTTTGATTTTCATTTTTATGCTTTAATGCTGCGTTTACAAATGAAACAAACAACGGCTGAGGATTTTCAGGTGTGCTTTTTAGTTCCGGATGGAATTGTACTCCAACAAAGTATGGGTGTTTTGGAATTTCCATAATTTCCACAAGCCCTGTTTCGGAATTTCTCCCAGTTGCAACAAGCCCCCCCTGTTCCAGTGCATCAATATATGTATTGTTCACTTCATAACGGTGGCGGTGCCTTTCAAATATTTCAGCTGTTTTATATGACTTAAATGCAATGCTTCCCTCTTTTATCTTGCATGAGTAGGCTCCAAGTCTCATTGTACCACCCTTTATTGTCATAGACTTCTGGTCTTCCATCAGGTCAATAACAGGATTTTTTGTATTAGGCCTTATCTCTGTAGTCATTGCATCTTCCATGCCAAGAACATTCCTGGAGAATTCCACCACGGCCATTTGCAGGCCCAGGCAAATTCCAAGGAAAGGAATTCCACTCTCTCTGGCAAATTTTACTGCAGTAATTTTTCCTTCAATTCCTCTCTCGCCAAAACCGGGAGCAACCAGAATTCCATCCATGCTTCCAAGTTTCTCGGCAACATTTGAGTCGTTTATGTATTCGCTGTGAAGCGAATGTACATTTACCTTGCACTCATTTTGCGCACCTGCATGTATAAAAGATTCAAGTATCGACTTGTATGAATCCTGAAGCTCTACATATTTGCCCACAAGTGCAATATTTACTGAAGATTTAGGATTATATAATTTTTCAAGAAATACTTTCCATTTGGTAAGATCCGGCTCTTTGGCGATAGCATCCAGCTGGAACTTTTTAAGAACAATTTCGTCCAGTTTCTCCTTTACCATCATAAGCGGAACCTCATAAATGCTTTTCGCATCTATTGACTCGATTACACAGTTTGGACGAACATTGCAAAACTGAGCTACCTTTCTTCTGATTTCGGCAGGTAGAGTATGTTCTGTACGGCAAACAATAATATCCGGGTGTACTCCGTTTTGCTGAAGCATTCTTACAGAGTGCTGAGTAGGTTTTGTTTTCAACTCTTTTGCTGCGCTCAGGTATGGCACAAGAGTAAGGTGAATAACAAGACAGTCCTCGTCCGGAAGTTCCCACTGAAGCTGGCGCACAGCCTCCACAAAAGGAAGAGACTCTATATCGCCCACAGTTCCTCCCAGCTCAGTAATAACAACATCATATTTGCCGGATTTGCCCAAAAGAAGCATTCTTCGTTTAATCTCATCGGTAATATGCGGAATAACCTGAACAGTCTTGCCAAGGTATGCGCCTTCACGCTCTTTGTCAATTACGGTTCTGTAAATTCTGCCTGTTGTTATGTTGTTGGCTTTAGATGTATGAACATTAAGAAATCGTTCATAGTGGCCGAGGTCAAGATCGGTTTCGGCACCATCTTCTGTTACGTAACACTCTCCGTGTTCATACGGATTAAGAGTGCCGGGATCGACATTGATATAGGGGTCAAATTTCTGGATTGTTACAGACAAACCTCTTGCCTGTAGAAGCTTAGCAAGCGAAGCCGATATAATACCTTTTCCCAGGGAAGAGGTAACCCCTCCCAAAACAAATACATACTTGGTGCTCATAAAATAATACGGATTGTTGTTCAGGGATACAAAGATAGTATAATCAGATTCTTTTTCACAATTAATATTTAAATTTGCCCGTTGATACCTGACAAACAAGTCCATAAAATGAAAGTACTAAAAGAACAATTCCGGATAAAAAGCTACGAAACAGATATTCATTCATGTATGAAACCATACTCGTTTATGCTTAACGCACAGGAGATGGCAAACCGGCATGCAGACTTTCTTGGGTTCGGATACAACGACCTTCAAACCAAAGGAATAATATGGGTGCTTTCACGGGTGAGAGTTGTTTTCAACCGTATACCCAAATGGAACGAAGATGTTTCAATGGAGACATGGCATAAGGGCAACGACCGTCTTTTTGGGATAAGAGATTTCCGGATGGATACTCTTTCGGGAGAATCCCTTGCAGTGGCAACATCGTCCTGGCTCATAATCGGATCTGCCTCGCGCAGAGTCCAGAGGATTGACCAGTACCTCGGGAAGGACCATCCCGATGTGAATAATGTTGATGCACTTGAGACCCCTGCAGCAAAACTGGGTTCTCCCCCTCAAATGACATTTGTGAGAAAGAGACGCGTCGAGTTCTCGGATATTGACATCAACAATCACACAAACAATGCAAAATATATTGAATGGGCATTTGACTGCATAGACCAGCAAGTGTCTTGTTCAATGGAAGTAAAGGAATTCACTGTAAATTTCAATTCCGAAAGCAGGATTGGGGAAGAAATTGATATGTACATGAGTGACAATGGCACTACTGCTTTTATTGAGGGGAAAAGGGAAGAGACATCTGTTTTTCAGACCGAGATAATATACAACCGAAAATAGTAAATGGAAAATTTTGCCGAAATCTACAACTGGCTGCTGATAATAATGTCGGTTGCCGGCCTTGCAGTGTTTATTACACTCTTTTATGTAGATGCCGGTTATGGAATATTATACAACAGGAAATGGGGCGCTGCAATATCAAACAAACCGGGCTGGTTTATCATGGAAGTACCTGTTTTCATTGCAATGACAATCCTGTGGGCCGTATCCGGCCGGTCATTTGAAGCTATTCCTCTAATCTTTTTAATTTTTTTTCAGACACACTACATTCAGAGAGCCTTCATCTTTCCTTTTTTACTTGTTGGCAGCAGTAAAATGCCGGTGAGTATTGTTGCAATGGGGTTCACTTTTAATCTCATAAACTCCGTAATGCAGGGCGGATGGATTTTCTATCTCTCACCGGAGGGTTATTACGGAGAGGGATTGAGCTGGTTAAGTACACCACAATTTATTGCCGGTACTGCACTTTTTTTGTGCGGATTAACAATAAACCTTCACTCCGACTACCTGATTAGGGAGGTGCGCAGGAAAAATCTGAAACCAGGTAATACAGAGAAAAAACACTTTCTGCCGGAAAAGGGTCTGTTCAGGTATGTCACTTCTGCCAATTACTTTGGCGAAATTGTAGAGTGGACGGGATTTGCAATTCTAACATGGTCGTTACCCGGAGCGATTTTCGCATGGTGGACATTTGCAAATCTGGTTCCCAGAGCGGCATCCACATATAAAAAATACCGGGCACAATATGGCCCGGTAATTCAGGAGAAAAAACTCAAAAGAGTGTTCCCTTTTATATATTAAAAGTCAATAGGCCTTCCGATATATTCCGAGAAACTTTTGGTTTTTGGTTCATAATCACTTGCAAAAAGCGGTGACGAGATTATAAAATCGGCCGTAGAACGATTAGTGGCTGTAGGAATATTATAAAGGCTTGAAATTCTAAGCAACGCCTTAACATCTACGTCATGAGGCTGCGGCTGCATAGGGTCCCATAAAAAGAACAAAACATCAACTTCTCCCTCACAAATGAGCGCTCCAAGCTGCTGGTCCCCGCCAAGAGGTCCGGATTTAAGAAGCCTGATATCCAGTTTGGGTTCGCCTTTAGTACGATTTTGCGTCAAAGCCGCTTCTACCATCCTGCCGGTTGTTCCGGTACATATGAGTTTGTGTCTTTTTAAAGTTTCCTTATTGAATTCAACCCACTCAATCAAATCCTTTTTTCTGTTGTCGTGTGCTACGAGTGCAATTGTTTTTGGTTTCATATCTGTTTTATTGTTTTTCTGATTATTGTATACTATCGGCCACTTTTTTAAGGGCAAATCCACTCAGGCGGTATACCGTCCATTCGCTCATTGGCACAGCACCCAGGCTCTTATAGAATTTTATTGAAGGTTCGTTCCAGTCAAGAACCGACCAGTCAAAACGATCACACTTTCTTTCAACAGCTATCTTTGCCAGCCTTGCAAAAATTTGTTTTCCGAATCCTTTACCCCTGAACTCGGGCTTAATGAATATATCTTCCAGATAAAGACATGCCCTGCCCTTAAAGGTAGAGAAGTTGTGGAAGTAGAGAGCAAATCCAACCGGCACCGAATCAAGTTCAGCAATGAGAACCTCTGCCTGTTTCTTTACAAAAAGAGAGTCATGAAGAATTTGGGGAGTGGCTGTTACATCACTCCTTAGTTTTTCATAATCGGCCAGCTCGCATATAAATTCAAAAATCTGCAGAACATCTTTCTCGTTCGCCTCTCTAATGATGAATGCCATATTTATCTTTTTTTTAATATTTACAAAGTTATTAAAAACGGTCAAATTGAAAAGTAAATGCTCCGCTTTACTTTTCAATAGAGGCCTCCTTAAAATATTTATCTCAAATTTTATAAAAGAAGGATTCTGGCAGAATATTTAATATTTCATTGATTTCCTGAGTATTACAAAAATTTCCACGGAAATATTCCGCGGAAATTTTAGCATATGTGGCTATTAATAAGCTATTTGTGAAATATTCTGCCAGAATCCACTAAAGTTTCCCACATCGTTAACCGCAGCCTAGATCTGCCATTCCAAATAGCAAGTGTCATGTAATCTGTCACTTAATAATTTGTTTTCTTCGGATATTATGGAAAACCATTTTCCATGTGCCTAATAATGTGAATCATACTATTTGGAATGGCAGAAATAAGCCTTATTTTTTAATAACTACCTCACATTTTGCGACTTAGCAATTTAGGCGAAATGGCTTTGAGACCAACTCTGTGTAACAGGTAGCAATTTTCGCCGAAGGCGTAAACCGGCGACGCAGGAGCACCAAATTGCCCCTAAAAAGAGGGTGACATAAAAAGGCCTAACCACTGAAACACCCTAATATTGAGTTAGTTGTTAAAAATGAAGAGACCTCATGTCTCTTCATTTTTAACAACTACTTGGTATTCTACATGTTGGGATGCTAGAAAAAGCAAGTCTGATAAATCTTATCTTTTTACTTGTTTAACCATGTGGGAAACTTTAGTGAAATATAATGAACCCCAGTTACCAACACACGGAATAGTAAAGACCCAACAGGCATGGCAAGGTTACGCTTTCACTTCAATCTTTACCGGAGTAGGGTTTTGAAGATTGTCACTTACGGGACATCTGTTTTCAATTGCTTCTTTCCATTTATTAAGTGTTTCAGCATCTGCATCACAGTCTGGCTTGATACGTACTACAATCTGTTTGTAACCCGCGCGATCTTCATAGCTAAGCCCGAACAAGCGTGCTGGGTTGAGATCACCGCTTATGTCTATTTTAACACCCCTCAATTCGAAATTCATCTCTTTAGCAATAACATGAGCCATCACATTAATGCAACCTGCAAACGCTGCAAGCACATACTCAACCGGATTTGCGCCTGTATCTGTTCCGCCCAATTCTGCCGGCTCGTCAACAACTATCTCAAACTGTCTGGCTTTAACGATAGTTTTTGCCTGATTTTCACTGTGAGCTTTCACTCTGAATCTTGAATCTGCCATATTAATTATAAATTTATAAGTTATTAACTTTAACAAAAATATGGCAGATTATTTGATAGATAAGATAAAAGGAGAAGCAATTTTTAATGGAAAAAGATGTAAAATTGCAGTTTTATACCCAGTCAAAGTGGCCGAAAAATCTCTGAATCGGATATAGCTATGGAAAAGAACATATTACAGAAAAACAGTAATTACATATGGGTGGAGCATTTAACCGAAAGCGAAAGAGAGATGGTGACAAATGGATCTACACTACTCACCTACGGTAAGGGGGAAGCAATCATAAAGCAGGGAACACTTGCCTCTCAAATTCTCTTTGTCGAAGATGGAATTGCTAAGTTAAATTTCGATTCGGGAGAAAGGGATACAACTTTCAGTTTTGCCACTAACGGAGATTTCATTGGCCTTATGTGCTCTTTTGTCCAAAAAAGGCTGGAGTTCTCGGCAATAGCAATAACCCCTACAACCGTAAGAATAATAGACAGGGACGTTTTTGAATATATCATAGGGAGCAACGGCAAGTTTGCAGTTTACATTGTGAAACTTATGTCGGAGCTTACCAATGGTGTTGTTCACACCCTCATTACACTAAGTCATAAAAACGTAAACGGGGCAGTAGCCACCTTTCTGCTCACACTATCCAGGCTGTATCAGTCTAATAATCTGCAGATACCTTTTTCTCGCGATGAGATGGCAGATGCACTGGGCTATTCCAAAGAAAGCATTATCAATACACTTTCTACCTTTCATCAGGATAAGATAATAACAATTTCGGGACGTAATCTGGAAATTATCCAAAAATCTACATTAGAAATAATTGCGGAGAAGGGGTAAACGTGAATGCAGCCGACCGCCCGAAAGGCGGGCTCTCGAAGAGAGCTTTAAGCCTGCAGGGCGTGTCTCCTCCCGCACACAGTGCGGTAAACACTTGTCTCCGCTACAAAAAAAAGAAGCAGATTTCTCAATCTGCTTCTTTTTAGTAGCGGAGACAGGACTCGAACCTGTGACCTTCGGGTTATGAGCCCGACGAGCTACCAACTGCTCCACTCCGCGATATATTTCTAATTTGGTATTATGTCTTTTTTAAGGGACTGCAAAGATATGGCAAATGCTTTACAATACCAAAATTATTTAGACTTTTAACAGGAAGCCAACAAGGGCATCCTTGGGAATACACTGTTGTTCACCGCTTTTAAGGTTTTTAATACTTACTTCGCCTTTTGCCAATTCGTCTTCTCCAACTATTGCAAGGAAAGGAATTTTCTTCTTGTCGGCATAGTCAAACTGTTTTTTAAGCTTAGTGAAGTCGGTGTAAATTTCGGTAACCACTCCCGCCTTGCGCAATTCTTTAACGATTGGGATTGTAAACAATACCTCCTTGTCGCCAAGGTTGGCAAAGAGAACTTTTGTCCCTTCAACGGCGTCTGAAGGAAATTTATCGAGCGCTTGAAGCACATCGTAAATTCTGTCTGCTCCAAATGATATACCTACTCCGGAAATATTCGGCAAACCAAAGATTCCGGTGAGGTCGTCATATCTTCCTCCGCCGCAAATGCTTCCCATTGCAGCATCCTTTGCCTTTACTTCAAATATTGCCCCGGTATAGTAACTGAGTCCTCTTGCAAGCGATAGGTCAAGCTCTGTCTCCTGGTCCACTCCTGCTGTTTCGATGAGGTTAAACAATGTCGAAAGTTCGTCTAGACCAAGAGTGCCAGTTTGCGAATTTGCAAGTATAGGCCTCATTATCTCTATTTTTTCACGGGTAGTTCCTTTAAGAAGCAATACCGGCTCAATAATCTCTATTGCCTTACCGTCTATTCCTTTTGAAACCAGCTCCTCTTTAACAGCCTCTATGCCTATTTTGTCAATTTTGTCAATGGCAACAGTAATATCGACAAGTTTATCTGGATGGCCGGCAATTTCGGCAATGCCAGACAGCACTTTTCTGTTATTGATTTTAATACAAACATTCAGCCCGAATTTTCTAAAAACATCGTCTACAATCTGTACAAGCTCAAGCTCATTGATGAAGGAATCGCTTCCTACAACATCAACATCGCACTGGTAGAATTCACGGTATCTTCCTTTCTGGGGCCTGTCTGCGCGCCAAACCGGCTGTATCTGATATCTTTTGAACGGGAACACCAGTTCGTTCTGATGCTGAACAACAAACCTCGCAAAAGGTACTGTAAGGTCATAACGAAGACCCTTCTCGCACACCTTAAGCGAAAGGGAATTGCTGTTCCCAAGCATTGCCGGTTCTATTCCCGCAAACGCATCGCCCGAGTTAAGAACCTTAAACAAAAGTTTATCTCCCTCATCTCCGTATTTTCCAAGTAAAGTTGAGAGATTTTCCATCGAAGGCGTCTCTATCGGAGCATAGCCGTAATGCCGGAAAACAGAGCGTATTGTATTGAAAATATAGTCTCTGCCTGCCATCTCTGCAGGTCCGAAATCTCTTGTCCCTTTTGGAATAGACGGTTTTTGTGCCATTTTAATTCTGATTATCTATGCGAGCCGCAAAGTTAAGAAAAATCCTTAATGTAACGGTCGATTGCTGTTGCGGCCTTCCTGCCTGCACCCATTGCAAGGATAACCGTTGCTGCTCCCGTTACGGCATCTCCTCCGGCAAATATTCCCGGCCGTGAGGTTTGACCCTCATCATTTGCCACAATGCAGTTCCATTTATTGGTATCAAGCCCTGGTGTTGTTGATGCAATCAAAGGATTTGGCGATGTTCCAAGCGACATAATCACAACATCTGTTTCTATTTCGAAATCGGAATCAGGAATTGGAACAGGAGAACGGCGGCCGCTTGAATCGGGCTCGCCAAGTTCCATTGATATGCAACGGATTCCTCTTACCCATCCGCGTTCGTCTCCCAGTATAGCAACAGGATTTGTCAGCATCCTGAATATTATTCCCTCCTGTTTGGCGTGATGTACCTCCTCTACCCTTGCCGGAAGTTCTTTTTCTGTTCTTCTGTAGGCAACAGTAACATCTGCACCCAGCCTGAGTGCTGTTCTTGCCGCATCCATGGCAACATTTCCGCCGCCAACCACAACAACTCTTTTTCCAACATAAATTGGAGTGTCGTGTTCGGGATCATAAGCCCTCATTAGGTTGTTACGGGTCAGAAACTCGTTGGCAGAAACAACGCCGTTTAGGTTTTCTCCGGGGATTGACATGAATTTAGGCAAACCGGCACCAGAACCTACAAACACTGCCAAAAAACCCTCTTCGTCCATGAGCGAATCAATTGTTACAGTTCTTCCCACAACAACATTTGTCTCTATTTTGACTCCAAGCGCACGCACATTGTCTATCTCTGTTTTTACAACACTCTCCTTTGGCAGACGAAATTCCGGAATACCGTACTGAAGCACCCCACCCGGTTCGTGAAGAACCTCAAAAATAGTGACATTGTAGCCAAGCCTGGCAAGGTCGGTTGCACAGGCAAGCCCGGCAGGTCCGCTTCCCACTATTGCCACTTTTTTCCCATTGGCAGGAGCTTTATCTGTAAATCTTATATTGTTCTCCCTGCTCCAGTCTCCGATAAACCTCTCCAGCTTACCAATCGCTACCGCCTCTCCCTTTATTCCAAGAATGCAAGTTCCTTCACACTGGCTCTCCTGAGGGCATACCCTGCCGCATACAGAGGGCAATGAGCTGTCTTTTGCAATTATGGCACTTGCCTCCTTGAAATTACCCAGCTCAATCTCGCGGATAAACTGCGGGATTTGTATACTCACCGGACAAGATGGTACACAAAGCGGATTTTTGCATGAAAGACATCTTGAGGCCTCAAGAACTGCCTCAGCTTCATTATAGCCATAGCTCACCTCTTCAAAGTTTTTTGCCCTGATTGCAGGATCCTGTTCCCTTACAGGAACTCTTGGAATCTTATTTCTCATATTTTTTAAGCTAATATTTACTTTTTATCAAGACCGATATTGCATTTATGGTCTGCCTCTATTTCAATTGACTTGTACATTGTCTGGCGGCGCATAGCCTCTTCGAAATCGACAGAATAGGCGTCAAACTCAGGACCTTCCACACAGGCAAACTTTACTTTTCCTCCAACGGTAACCCTGCATGCGCCGCACATTCCTGTACCATCTACCATGAGGGTATTCAAACTCACAATTAAAGGTATTTCAAATGGTTTGGCAGCAATTGTCACGAATTTCATCATTATCATTGGCCCAATAGCAACTGCATGGTCATACTTTTTATGGCCGGGAACAGAACCCTTTGCCTTGTCTTCTTCAAGCAGCTCTTTCATAATTTCGGTTACCAGACCTTTTCTGCCTTCAGTACCATCATCGGTACAAATGAAAAGATTGTCGCAAACTGCTCTCATCTCATTTTCAAAAATAATGAGGTCTTTTGTTTTTGCGCCGATAATTACATCAACTGATGCACCTTTTGAATGCAGATACTTGACCTGAGGATAAACCGGAGCCGTTCCCAAACCTCCGGCAATGAACAGGAATCTCATTTTAGAAACCGCTTCGTCGGAAAGATGGATAAACTCGGAAGGGAGCCCCAGAGGGCCTACAAAATCCGTAAAAGAGTCTCCTTCGTTAAGGTGGCATATCTGGCGGCTAGATGCCCCCACAACCTGAGTAACAATTGTTACCGTTCCTTTTTTAGCATCATAATCGCAAATAGTGAGAGGAATCCGCTCCCCTTTGTCGTGTGCCCTTACAATTAGAAATTGTCCCGGTTTTGCCGCTTTGGCCATCCTTGGAGCGTCAACCTCCATAAGAGTAATAATTGGGGTAAGATCCCTCTTTACTAATATTTTATACATTAAACAATAGCTTTAATATAACTTTTCAAATGTGTATCCCAGTTTTTTGAGTCTTTTGATTATTGAATCCAGAGAGTCATAAAGTTTGTCCGGCCTTTCGGCAACAACCCCCGGATGAATGAGAATAAGAGCACCATTCAGATTCTTCTCCTTTTCAAAGGCAAAAAGTTTATCCATAAGTTCACGACTGGTTTTGTAACTCTTCATGGATGGTTCGGTGTAATCGGCAGGAGTAGCTGTTCCAGGAGTGTAGTTGATAGTCTTAAAACCAAGCAGGGATGCGGTGTAGACCGACTCTTTGTTGTACCATTCATAAGGTGGCAGAAACCATGAAGCATCCGACGGTTTTATTCCAAATTTTTCAAGTTCCTGAATATTTCTCTTTATGTCATTTATAAGGCTGTCTCCAGCCACTAAAGAGATGTTCCGTTTACCACCCCATGGCGCATATAGCAGATGCTTGTCCGAGTGAGCTCCAACATAGTGCCCTCCATTAATCATTCGTTCAATTACAGGTTTCATTTGTGGTAATCTTGCAAAGTTTCCAGTAAGAAAGAACGAGCCTTTAATCTTGTTTTTCGCAAGGGTGCTGATAATCTTTTCTCCTCCCTGGAACATGGAATCGGCAGAAAAAATGAGATAGATAACCTTCTTGTCCGGATTAATCCTGACTATTGCTCCCTGAGAATCTTTTACAACTGATGTTGCTATTTCTGCTTTTGCAGTGCGGAAATCTTTCCCTTCATTTTCCATTGATGCAAAATAGTAACTCAACCCGGCAGTGCCATCCATTGTTGGCTCATTTGAGGCATAGTCTCCAAGGTCGTCGTGATAAACTGCCCTTCCGTTATTGAATACAGCATAAGAGTCCGGTTTTCTTAGTGACTTGCCTGCCCTTTCTTTGAAAAGATTAATTTCAATGGGGCCGTCAACCAGGCCGCCATAAGTTAAATCGCCGTTAGTTGCGGTATATGAAGAGTGTGGCGAATCAGGGAAATCGCCCCCTTTAGGAAATCCAACAATCATTGATGTTCCCCACGGGTTACAGCCGAACAGCCAGTCCCTCAGAGCCATCTCCATCTCAAGAAAAGTATTGTCTCCGGTAGCTTTTCTGTAAAGATGAGCCTGAGTGATTGCAGCAGAGACAAGGTTGTTTGAACACCAAAGGAAAGGAATTCCATAAACGAACGGATCGTCTCCTGCTCTTGAACGAAGGTCTTCAAGCCCCTGTTTCATATAACCAACGTACTTTTCTCTTACCTTAGGATCGGAAGATGTGGCAAGGTAGTAATGCCCGAGGTTAATAAACGGGTAATACTGATAGTGACGCCCTCTGCCAAGTTCCATCCACGGAGAAACCGGCTCCAGTTCTCCCCAGTAGTCGGCTTTTGTTTTCCACTGGTCGTCTTTGGTATAGTTGTAGAATGTTGCTGCTGCCAGTTCAATATCATCCACATAAGTGTCTTCCTCATAAAAATAAGGAGAAACGATACATGCTGTCTGGGTATTTCCCGGTTTTTCAACAGCAAAATTAAATGCCTGCTGAGCCTTTGTTTTCATTTGAGCGGCAAATTGCGGGTCCCTGTCCTTAAATATCTCAGCTCCCATTGCAAAACTTGAGGCAAACTTACCCGCGGTTGAAGCAACCCCGGTTGTTCTGTTAATGTGTTTGCCAAGCCCCTGTGGTTTTCCTGTAACAAAATATACCGGACGCCCTGTTCCCGGGCCCCATCCGTAATCTACCTTGTCTTTTTGCGGAAGGCGGAATCCTGCATGGTCCCTGTCATCGGCAATCTGATTAAACATTACTTTGTCTTCCGGATTCATCCTCATTAACCAATCCAGACCCCAGCGTATTTCGTCAAGAATATCCGGGATTCCGTTTGATCCGGCTCTTCCGGCGGCATTGTACAAGTCTTTAAAAACACTTTTGTCTTTCTGCTGCTCCCAGGCAAACATAAGGTGGTATACTGTAGTGGCCGATGTTGTCTGATACTGAAGATAATCTGTTGCATCGTGCCATCCGCCTCTCACATCTATCTTTTCGCCGCTTCTGGTTGGATGATCTACTATAAAGCCGTCGTGCTGATGGCAAAGCTCGCCTGTATAAGGGTTGTCTCCACATCTTTGCTGGCGCATATATGCTAGAAGATAGTCTGCAAGGCCGTCATAGGCTTCGGTTGTAATTCTGAAATTTGGCGATTTTTCTCCGTTTGATACAATGTAATATCCTCCCTGCGTTTCAACTTTGGAGAAATCGAGCCTGTATGCGTTTTTCATGCCCCATGCCGAAGCATTCACCATTTTACCGGCACCCTTGAAAACAGGTTTCCCGGTAATAGCGTCAAAAACCTCAAAAAGCGGAGATGCATTTTCTTCAAGCGACAGAACTACTGCCACTTTGATGTCTCCGGGCAGATAACCTGCCTGATTCACTCTTATCCAAGAGTTTGCACGGCCGGCCGACCAGCCGGGGGTAATCATAACAGCTGTTAAAAGAACGAGAATAAGTTTCTTCATGACAAAAGAGGGGGTTGATTTGTACTTATGTCAGCAAAAGTAACATATTTTTATCTCTTTTCCGAAGGTTTTTCTACTAAATAGGAGGTTCGCAAAAGGGGTTCTTTTTCGCCGCTGAGCAAAGTATGAAGAAGGGGATTGCTCAACAGTTTTCTGTACTCATACTCCTTCCCGTCTACGATAACCCTGTTGGAAATAAGTCTTACTCCATGGCTGTAATCTACATATATGTCAATGTGCACATTAGTCGCAGGCTGGATTGCCACTCCGTTGAGACGGTGCCATCCGTAAATTGTAACGTGATGTGTCCTTTTAGGGTCAGAAAGTTTTGAAGATATTACAATGTCTTTTTTTGTTCCTGCAACAAAAATTCCCGGCGTATTTCCGGATGCCTTTATTTGAGCCTGAATAACTCTTGAATGATCGTTGAGGATATCAGGAGTTTCATTTCTGTTCCCTCTTGGAATATAATTGAATGGCTCCAGTTTTAACTTTGATTTTTCATAAATAATGTCCACAACTTTGGGAGTTGGCAACGATGCTCCCATTGAATCTGCAATCTTCTGTGCCGATAGCGGGCCCATCGGAATTGTAAAATAATCCAGGTTATTTCCAACAGCAAGATAATCTGCGGTTACAAAGAAGGTGACATTGTGTTTCCTGCCGGAGCTGTCTCGCTGAACTGTTTTAACAGAGACAAATTTCTTAAGAAATTCAGGAATATTGCCGGAAGTAATCTCCTTAACAATCAAATCTTCTCTCTCGGCGTAAGGAAGGTTGCGCATCTCTTCATAAAATTGAGAACCACTTTTGGGACTCTGAGAATAGAGTGACCCAAAAGTGGTTACAAATACAAGAAATGAGATAAAATATCTCATAATATTAAGATTTAGTTATTTCTTTTCAATCTCTTTGGCAGGATATCCAAGTTTGTCAAGTGCCTTTGCTAGATTCTCTTTAGTAGTCTTATCGGCTTCAAAGCTAACCCATATTGTTTTGTTTGCAAGATCAACCTTCATGTCTTTCACGCCTTTTTCGTATGGAAGTTTCGCCTCTATTTTCTTCTGACAATTCATACAGTCAATGTCCGGAATTGAGAATGTTACCTCAACCTTTTTATTTTCTGCTTTTTTGTCCTGAGCCGATGCACCTGCCGATACAAATATAAGGGCAGATAGTGTTAAAACCATAATAGATTTAAATGCTTTCATAATTGTTTGTTTTATTGTTAGTTTATTTATTTCCAAATTGTAAATCTAAGACCTGCATATACCTTTACTCCCATAAGCGGGCCCCAGATAAGTGTAGAATTGAATCCCTGACTGTAAGGATCACTGGCATTCATTATCGGGTGTTTTTGCCTGTAGTTGCTAAGATTTTCTCCTCCAATGTAAACATCAAGGTCTCTGAATTTCTTTGTAACCTGAGCATAAAACATAGGATATACAGGAGAGTTGCCTCCTCCCATAAAGTTGGGTAATTTTGAAGGGCCATTGAGCTGTGCAGTAAAATCAAACGTCCATTTGTTCATTCTTGTAGCATACTGAAAATTCAGCACACCTTTGTAGCGGCTCACAAGCGGCCTCTCAACCAGTCCCTGGCCTTCCAGCGTTGCCCTGGCATCGTTATAACGGAAAGTTGCAAGTATTGTGAATCGTTCAACAGGTGCGACAGAAAAATCGGCCTGATAGGTATTTGTATAAGATCTTCCATCCAGATTGTAAAAACTGATTTCAGATGTATTGAATTCCTGATCAACAATCAGCTGAGAATTAAAATCCGTCCGGAAATAATCAAAACTAAGTGAAGCCTTTTTATCAAACCCAAATGGCATATATCCTGTAAGATTAACTCCGTATGTCCACGCATCCTCTATATCAGGATTGTTTTCAAGAACAATGTTTCGCCCTGTCGAAAGGATGCCAAGGTTGTCCGAAATCTGATTTGGAGAGCGAAATCCTCTGCCGGCAGACCCACGAAAAATGAGTTCGTCAAAGAATGCATATTTTACATTTACCCTGGGAGCGAAAAGCCATCCGTAAATATTGTTTCTGTCCAGCCTGATGCCTGTAACCACGGATACTTTTTCACCTTTAGTATATGTATACTCGCCATACGCTCCAACAGACCTCTCTTCTCTTCCCGGATAAAGAACAGAAACATCGCTGAGTTTATCTGCAGAAGTAAATTCTCTTATGGTGAGGGTCTCGTCCAGATTATCCATCTGCCCGCTTAAACCCAGAATTAATTTGTGATTTTCATTAATTTCATTCTGAAATATCACATTAACAAAAGCAGAGTTTTGAATTGCATCAAATTTATTCAACCCGAAGAATGAATTTAACCTGTGCCAGGAGTAGTCAATTACTGTTGCTATATTTTTACTGTTATCGGCATTAAGAGGGATACCTACCTTAAGAAATGTATTAAGTCCGGTATTTTTTATCTCCGAGCCCCACAAATTTGGAGTGATATCCATCCCTTTTTCGAATTCGTTCATACCAGCAACTCTGTCGTCGCTCAGTGCCTTAAATCCGAATCTTATCTGCGTTCCGTTATCTGCAAGATACAACCATCTGTTTGACACGTTAAACTGCATCGAAACTGGCTCATCCTTGAATCCGTCATGATTTCCGTCGTGACCTTTCGGGTCGGTTGAGAAGTGCCCCAGCATAACTGTGCTCAATTTATTGTTCAACTGAAGCGATGATGCAACATTTGCCTCTGTACGCAATGTATTGCTGAGAAAAAGATTGAGAAACAGCGGCTGCTCTGCAGTTGGTTTCCTGTGTTCAAGATTTATTTGCCCTGTAATAGCCTCAAGGCCATTTACAACAGATGAGGGACCTTTGGCTATTTGTATGCTTTCCAGCCACTGGCCGGGTATATATGAAAGGCCAAATGGTGCAGCAATACCTCTCATTACAGGTCTGTTCTCGTCAAGCATCTGTGTATATATTCCGGAAAGGCCCAATAATCTTATTTGACGGGCCCCGGTTATGGCATCGGCATATCCAACTGTCACGCTTGCAGAGTTTTCAAAACTCTCTGCCAGGTTACAGCAAGCCATTTTACAAAGTCCGGCAGCCGTAATGACCTCTGTTTTTACCGGAGTTATTTTCGACAGAAAATTTCCTTCCTGTTTTCCTATAACTCTTGCAGCGTTCAGTTCGTTTTGTTCCTTCAGAAGAAGTTCTGCCTTAACCTCCCCGTTTTTAAGTAATAGAGTATCTTTTGTATAGCCAACATAAGTAGCAATAAGTGATACTGTTCCAGTGCCTTTTTTGTTGAAGGAGAATTCTCCTTTCTCGTTTGACTCGAGAGAAATTTTTCCTTCAAGCCAGTAAATTGAGGCGAAAGCCAATGGCTCAACCCCTCCGTCACTCTTCTGAGCTTTAACTATGCCGTTAATAGTTTGGGCATTAATCGTTAAAGCAGAAGATATAAAAAGTAAAAATGTTAAAATTTTCCTGTTCATACTCATATTTTAATTGTAAATAACTGATATTCAAATAATGAACATCAATTTACAATCGCCATTGAGCTAAATATGAATGAGGATTTTTTTGATTTAATAGTGGCGGACCGCCATATAAAGACTCAGATGAGTCAAAATGTTTGATTTCAAAATTGAATGCCGATTGACAGAATTCAAGATCCGATACAAGGTTAAAATACGGAATCTGGGAAACAAGTGTGGAATGAGTTAAATCATATCCTTGTTCCAAGTGGTGAATTTCTGTATGACAGCAGTTATGATCGTGATGCTCCTGAGAACAGGCAGTTGCTCCGTCACAAGAACTACTATGACTATGGTTGCCTTGATGAACATCTTCACAAGATGCGTCCTTAATAAGAAGAACAACAGTAGATGTGCCGTCTTTATCACATTTGTGTACCCCTATGCCAATGCTTGCAGTTATGTACAAAAACACAAGCAGGGAAGGTATGATATATTTCAGAACACTCTTCATCAGGGACAAAAGTACGATGTTTTTTTAATTATCAATCATTTTATCGAATTCGGCAGATATGTCCGTACCTTTTATAAAGTCGTACAGGCTTAGTTTACGGATATTAAAGTAATAGAGCCAGAAGTTGCCCAGGTCGCTAATAAGCCTTGTCGACGCCTGATCCTTTTCGGATTGTGCATTATTAAGTTCGGTAACGCCAATGGTTCCGTCAAGGAAACGTTCCCGGGTATTGTCATATCTCTCTTTTGCAATAGAATCTGCTCTCACGGAGAGGTTACACTGCAACACCTGATTGTTAAACTGAATAACTTTAATGAAAATATTCTGTTTGTATTCTGTCATCTCCTGATCTACCTGAGCCCTAATAACCTCCTCGCGAGATTTCGCCATTTTAACCCTCCCCTTCCCAAGACCCCAGTCCATAATGGGAAGCCTCAATCCAAGGCTCACAATCTGCTGGTCCATTGCATTGGAATACGCTGTTCCCAAATCACTCCCCTGCTGGGTGAGACCAAACTGAGCATTTAGATTTGCCTGTAATCCCTTACTGGCTTTCATTCTTTCAACCTCCTGCTGAGCCGAAAGAATTTCAAGTTCATTATCAAGCAGGAATGCCGAGTTGGCATAAGATTTTGTAAGAACCTCATCGAAGTTAAGCGTTACACCTGGTCCCGATTTTGGCAGGATAAGTTCCAGTTCAACATTTTCATTAAAACCAAGAAAAGTTTTAAGACGGAGCATTTTCATTTCAAGAGAAAGCTGATGGTCGTTTATCGCAAGATTATCATTAATCATTCTAAGTTCCAGTTGCAAAAGCTCGTTTTTGGAGACAGTATTTTTTTCATATCTCTGTTTAGCCAGTTTGTAAAGGGAAACTGTATTTTCATAGTTTTTGCTGGACATGGTGAGCCTCTGCTGAGCCTGGAGAACATCAAAGAACATAGGAGTGACACTCACCACAATATTTTCAAGCTGGTCGAGATATCTGCGTTTGGCTCTCTCATATTTCTTAGGCTCCGTAACCATCTCCCACTTAAGAGTGTTATATGTCCTTAAGGGCTGGATGTATGTAATGTTTATAGGCTGCGAATTATAGGTTGAAGGATTGCTGCTGTTGTTAAACTGATCCAGCCGGTACAGACTTGTAAATACAGAAACCTTTCCCCCCGTAAATGCGATGTTTTGGTCTATCGACAGCGACAGGCTGTTTTTGAGGTTGTTGTTTCCAATATAGTTTATCTCTCCGGTTTCGGAGTTTTGCAAAGGGACAAGGGACCGGTTATACTGGCCAACTGTTGCAGAAAGATTGAGAGAAGGGAGAAGCTGTGCTTTAAAAGCGCGAAACTGCCAGTAACTTGCCAAAAAATTGTGTTTTGCTACAAGTGCCGATGGAGATTGCTCTCTTGCCGTCTCAATGACTTCGTCGAGAGACAATAAAAGCCTTATTTTTTGCGCAAAAGAATGTGTTGATAATAAATTAAATACAACAATAAGCGGGATTAATAATTTACTTATGTTCTTCATGGGCAGGCACTTGGGTGGTTAAATGCAAAAGTCCATTAAAGATATGAATAATTTAAATCTCATTCAGAATTTTCTCGTCATAAAATTTAGAATAAAAAAACATAAAAATGAGAGCCCTTATTATTGAAATCATTATCGCCCCTCCAAAAATGAGACCATAATTTGAGTAGTCGTATTCGTTAATAACAAACAAAAACAGAATATTTGCACATGCAAGGTTGAAACCAATTTCCCTGAGCAGCGAGATTACATTAAAGGGCAAATAATTAAACTGGTACAAATTTGTAATAAAAACCTTAAGCCATTCACATTTGCATTTTTTTATGCGTTTGTGCCAGTTCATCTTATGAACCAAAGAGGCAAGAATGCTTGTTGTTACACCAGTAACAATTGCAATAAAAATTATTTTAAATAAAGCATCCATAATATCATTTAAAAATGTGTTTTAATGGATTATATATTTTTTCAAGTACACTCGTTTCCGCAGTAATTATTTCGGCATCTCCCTCCAGAACAGTTGCTGCAGTTAAGTTCAATCCCCGGTTAGTTTTGAGCCCATGGGGGAAAATCAATTCAATAGCGTAGAATTTACTTTCACCCGGTTTAGAAGGCAAAAGTTTAATACCAGATACTTCTGCTTCAATTGAGCCATATTCAATGTATGGATAGGCTCTCAGCATAATGGTTACATCCTGGCCCAGTCTAACCCTTTCAACTTTGGACCCGGTGAGAACAAGAGTACCTTTAAAACTTGCTACCCCGCTAATCGAAACAGAAGCCCTGATATTATCGGAAAATTTAAAATTTGCGCCAAAAACAAAAAGTGAAATTACAATTACAATCATTAAAAAATTACCCCACCGGATTATCCATTTTGGTGGCCTGGAGAGAATATCGTTTATATCTTCCGACTTTAATTCAATTTTTCTCTCATTAGACATATAGCTGATTTTTAACAAGTTCGTAATAAGGCCCCTGTTTGGCAACTAATTCCTCATGGTTTCCCTCCTCCATCACTACACCTTTATCAAGTACCACAATTTTATCGGCATTTCTTACCGTACTCAGGCGGTGTGCTACAACAATAACTGTCCGGCCCACAAAAAAGCTGTTGAGATTCTTCATTATCTCTTTCTCATTGTTTGCATCAAGAGCATTTGTTGCTTCATCAAAAATTATATACTCAGGATCTTTATATACTGCTCTGGCAATTAACAGTCTCTGTTTCTGCCCCATGCTGAGCCCATTCCCCTCCTGCCCTATTTTTGTGTTGTAAGTGAGAGGAAGCGATTCTATGAATTCCCTGATATTTGCAATTTCTACGGCTTTAAGCAGCCTGTCGCTGTCAATCTTTTCCACTCCCGGAGCAATATTGTTTGCTATTGTATCCGAGAAAATAAATCCGTCCTGCATAACGACACCGCACCTGGACCGCCATGCGCTCATGCTAAGGTTAAGGAGCCTGTTTGTCCCGTAGAATATTTCGCCAAAAGTAGCGGAGTAAAAACCAAGCAAAAGCTTTATGAGAGTAGTTTTTCCGCTGCCGCTAGTGCCAACAATTGCCGTTATTTTTCCCGAAGGGATAATAAGGTTAATATTTTTAAGAACGTATGCTGCTCCTGCACCTTCGTATTTAAAGAACATATTGTCGATGACAATATTCTCCCCCGATGGGATTTCGGAGACTAATGTTTCGCTTGTGTTCTCTTCCTCCTTTTTGTCATGAATTTCTGCAAGTCTCTCAAGACTTATTTTTGCATCCTGTGAAGATTGCATAAAAGCAATAATCTGAGCAACCGGTGAGTTAAGCTGGCCATTAATAAACTGAACAGACAACATCATACCTAAAGTGAGGTCCCCGTCAATTACCGATTTTGCAGCAATAACAGTTATGAAAATGTTTTTAAGCTGATTGATGAGAGTAGCCCCGGCCTCCTGATACTGCCCAAGAGCAAGACCCTTGATATTCAGCTTAAAGAGTTTTGCCTGAATTTTTTCCCACTCCCAGCGTTTTTGTCTTTCGCAGGAGTTGAGTTTGATTTCCTGCATACCTGTAATAAGTTCAATTACCGAACTCTGGTTTGCGGCATTCTGGGTAAATGACTTATTATCCAAATCTCTCCTGCGCCTCATGAACTGAGATACCCACAACAGATAGATAATAGAACCCACAAGGAAAATTAAAAATATTTTAGGACTGTAATAAAGAAGAACAGCACCAAAAATTAATATGTTGAACAAAGAAAATAAAATGCTTAAAGATGATCCTGTGAGGAAATTTTGTATTCGTTTATGGTCGCCTATTCTCTGAAGCAGGTCGCCTGTCATTCTGGTATCGAAAAAACCAATTGGCAGCTTCATGAGTTTTGTGAGAAAGTCGGAAAGAAGTGAGATATTTATTCTCGTACCAAGGTGGAGAAGAATCCAGCCCCTGATGAAATCGACGGATGCCATGCTAAGAGTGAGCATGAGCTGTGCCAGAAGAACGAGCCAGATAAAACTGATGTTTCTCTCACCGATACCAACATCAACAATGCTCTGTGTGAGAAAAGGAAGACAAAGCTGCAACAGGCTTCCCAGCAACAAACCGCATATTACCTGAATAATAAGTTGCCTGTGAGGTTTAAGATAAGAAAAGAGGAAAGCGAACCCTTTCGGGTTTATAGTTTCTCCCTCAACTTTATAAAATTGTGGCGTGGGTTCCAGAAAAAGAGCAATTCCCCTTCCCTGGCCATCGCTGACGGTTGTGAACCAGGATTTTTTGAATTCGTCTGCAGTGAGCTTAACAAGACCTGTTGCGGGGTCGGCAATTAACATTGTGATATCTTTACCGCTTCCCTTCACTCCGTACAAAACGACAAAGTGTTTCTGGTTCCAGTGCAATATGCAGGGCAATGTTCCTTTGCATAATTCTTCGAATGAAAGCCGTGCACCCAGACTCCTGAGGCCTATGCTTTCCGCAGCCTTGCTTATTCCGAATAAATTTACGCCTTGCTTTGAAAATTCACATTTCTCTCGCAGTGTCTCCAGGGTATAGTGGCGGCCATAGTAGTTCGCAATCATCCTGAGCGACGATGGTCCGCAGTCTGTTGAATCCAGCTGAGAGAAGTGTTTGAATCCCTTCACTTTAATAACAAATTCATTTTTAATAATTTGGACAATCAATAATAATCATCCCTATGCATAATTAAATTATGCCGTTCAAGTATGGTTTATATGCTGAAAATCAGCATATTGTCATCAAACTGCCTATAATTCTTAAGAAACGCTTAAATTTCTTCCGTCGCGGATTACGATGTAAACTACATTACCTTCACTGTCGGTAATTTGTAAAATCTTGTCACCACCGATTACATTAACCATCTCTTGTTCATTCAAATTTTCAAATGTTGTGTTTGTTGTTTTCATTGCATTTATTGTTTTTGTTCATACAAATAAATTAATAAAAATTGTTAGATTTGCATACAAATTACTGACTGTTTACTGATAGTTTGCTGAAAATGCTAAATCGCGCACTCTCCATTTCAATTATCGCAATTCTTTT
>Ga0316605_10000397_pt1 | contig 31848 bp, 32 predicted proteins | sample OWC_soil_day20_n_FD_207666 | JGI IMG/M metagenome (GOLD analysis project Ga0316605, IMG submission 207666) | Wetland soil microbial communities from Old Woman Creek delta, Ohio, United States - OWC_soil_day20_noCT | ecosystem: Environmental > Terrestrial > Soil > Wetlands | place: USA: Ohio...
TTAGCATGTTCCTTGATAAAGAAGGCTCCAAGGTACTAGGGAACCTCATCTAAGGCTGCAAAAGCTATTAATATGCAGAAAACGTAATCGATTGGCATCGGTTGGAGGAAGAAGCGCTCAACCCTCAAAGAAACACCCGCACAATCGGGGAAATTAACGAGAAAATCCGCAAAGGCGACGCTCAAGTTTTATCCGCCGAAGAAATGAAGCGTCTAGTGGAAAGCAGCGGTGTAGAAGTAGCTTTTAAAGAAGTCGATGTTGTCACAACGGGCACTTTTGGTGCCATGTGCAGTTCAGGTGCGATCATAAACCTTGGGCATTCAGACCCACCCATAAAAATTGACAACGCTTGGATAAATAACGTGCCGATTTGCCACCCTGGCGCGGCCGTAGACTTGTATATTGGAGCAACGGCGATGTCGGAGAAACAACCGTTCGAGTACGGCGGCGGGCACTTAATCGAGGATTTAGTGAACGGTGAGGAAGTAGATTTGAAAGCTGTGGCTTACGGCACTGACTGCTATCCGCGGACGCAGCTAAGCACGAGGCTCACGAAGAATGAGTTAAACCAGTTCTATCTGTTGAACTTTCGCAACTGCTACCAGCGATACAATTGCGCTGTTAACAGTCGCGACGAAACTATCTACACTTACATGGGTAAGTTACTGCCGCGAATGAAGAACGGAACATTTTCAGGTGCAGGCGAACTTAACCCATTGATGAACGACCCAGATTACGAGACCATTGGTATGGGTACGCGCATTTTTCTCGGTGGGGCGCAGGGCTACGTTATCGGTGAAGGGACACAGCATGAAGCGCAGAGTCAGAACGGCACTCTGATGGTTCGGGGAGACGCGAAGAAAATGAATACAGAGTTCCTGCGTGGAGCAGCATATACGAGGTACGGCACAACACTCTATGTAGGGTTAGGGATCCCGATTCCGATTTTGAACCAAGGCTTAGTTAGGAAAACCGCCATCCGCGACGAAGAAATATTCACAAACGTAGTGGATTACGGAGTTCCCAGAAGAGACAGACCCAAACTGGCAAAAGTCAGCTACAAAGAATTGAAGTCGGGCAGCGTAACCGTAGGCCAACAAAAAATCAGGGTCAGTTCTCTTTCAAGTTTGAAAACTGCGCGAAAGGTCGCCTCTACACTCAAAACGTGGATTGACAATGGCGAGTTCTTTTTATCTGCGCCTGTGGAACGTTTGCCACTCGACACCGTTTTCAAGCCTATGAAACAAGTCGAGGCAACTGCGTTTGTGGCAAACGTAATGCAGAAGGCGGTCACCTGCAAAGAAACCGAAGCCGTAAGCGATATAGCAAAACGTATCGTGACTAAATCGGTGAACCACATAGTAATGATTGACGACGCTGGAAAGCTTGCGGGCATAGTAACTTCATGGGACATTACCCGTGCGTTAGCTGAAGAAAAAACCGCGTTAGCGGACATTGTCACTCGACACGTGTTCACAGCTAAACCAGATGAACCGTTAGAGACAGCTTCGAAACGCATGGCTCAGCATCACATATCTGCTCTAGCCGTAATTAACAGCGAAAAGAAAGTGCTAGGTATCGTTACAGCTGAAGACGTCTCCAAGTTGCTTGGGAGGTAAAACAAAGTGGCTCGAGTATTGCTGAAGTTTTCGGAAAGAACTGTGGAGCAGCCTATAATTTCTAAAATAATCATTGACCTGAAGGTTCCGATTAACCTAATCACGGCGCATGTAGACAGCAAAGGAGGCGAAGTTTTGGCGGAAGTTCCTGATGAGTCTCTGGACGCTGTTTTGAAGGCTTTTCGCAAGAAAGGCGTAACGGTTAGTCTTCCAAAATTGATCGAAGTAGACATGGAGAAGTGTCTGAGCTGCGGTTCATGCATAGCGCTGTGCCCAGTGGAAGCCATCACGCCCTCAGGTGACCTTTCAATTGTATTCAGCAAGGAGAAGTGTCTGGGCAGCACTTGTAGTGCTTGTGTGGATGCTTGTCCTGCAAGAGCCATCAAGTCGGTGAAGCAGAACAACTCGGACGTATCTGCCAAATCAAAGAACTAGTAAATCTACTGGAAAATCGCGATGAAGAACCTGTTTAGGCAAGTTTTCACCTACAAAGATTCCAAGTGCACCTTAATCGCGGACAAGCAGGACGGTATCATTGCTGCAGAAAAATCCATTAAACATAATAGAATCCAGCTTGAAACGTATATTGATACAAACCCGCGATTTGCCTGGACTTTAGTACCTGTTCACCCTCCAGAAAAACCGTTGGTGGCGAAGCTGATGGCCCAGGCGGCGGAAAAAGCAAACGTTGGACCGATGGCCGCTGTAGCTGGGGTTTTGGCAGACTTAGCAGTGAAGGAAATGGTTACAATCGGCTGCGAGGTTGCGGTAGTGGAGGATGGCGGGGAAATTTCTGCGTTTTCTGATATTTCCATTGATGTAGCGTTTGCTGCAGGAGAAGAGGCACTTTCCAAGCAGTTTGGTTTTCGGCTTACCCAGTTTCCAATCGGCATTGGAACGAGTTCAGGTCGTTTCAGCCATGCATTGAGTTTTGGGGATGCAGAAGCAGCTACGGTTTTCTGCAGGGAGGCTGGTTTGGCGGATGCGGCTGCCACAGCCGTTGGTAACATTGTGAAAGGCGAAGACGCTGATGCCGCCATAGAAAAGGGTATCGAAATCACGAAATCAATTACAGACGTTGAAGGGGCGCTCATACTGTTCAAGGGGTGTGTGGGGACATGGGGAAAAATTCCGCAAATTATCAGAATTGGCTCAAAATCCAAGTAGAATCACAATGGATGAAATTTGCTCTGAAAATTTTTCTATAACCTCTTAAAAATAGAGCGCCATTACGAAGGAGGGCAGTCTGGGATTGGATGGTTTTGGTACGAAAATGTAATCAAATTGAAGCTACCATTTTGGATTCCACTGTTTTCAATGAGAAAAGTAAAGCCTTATAATTGAAATTGTGTTATTAAAACAAGTTCTGGTGATTATTTGCCAACGTTGTCAAGAAGGACTTATTCAGCAATTTGCACAGCCGCGCTTTTGTTCATGGTTCTCGCGAAGGGATTTTCTATGGTCTCGGGGCAACCATCCAGTTTTGGTTACACGCAGGTTGGGGACTTAAGCAACTCCACCTTTGGAGGATTGTATGTTTCTAACTTCACAGGACCGGGCGACCTTGGAAACATCACTCAAATCCGCGCTTTCTTGTCAACAGGCGGAACCCTTGCCAAGGCTGTAATCTACTTAGACGACAATGGGAAACCCGGGGCCTTGCTCAACGCTAGCGCTCCCGTCAACGTGCCTGGCACTTCAGGAGAATGGGTTAATTTCGATGTTTCATACCAGGGGATCTCGCAGTTCAAGTACTGGATAGGTGTGTTGCTAGTGAGTGCAGCCACGTATTATTCAACTACTGACTTGAACGGAACTGCTATTTACTCTGCACAGACTTCTGAAGCTGCAACTCTCTTTCCGTTGGGCACTGTGAGTCAGAATGAAACCATGAGCGTTTACGCCGTTTTCACGCCCTCTGCGCCGCAGGATCAAAGTAGAGATTGGCTACAAATGGTGCTTTTTGGTGTAGTGATTGCAGGGGTTGTCTTTGCTGTGATTATGATGATTGTTCTCGTCGTGAAGAGACAACAAAAAAATATCAATTCCCACCCTTAAAGTTGAACGAATTCCTCAATTCGAACTACTAATGGCGGTTTTTGTACAATTTTGGTAGTCATTTAGCGAAACGCTTTTATTTTTGGAGGTCTGTCTGAATTAAACAGATTCGAGGCTTAACTAATGGTTCCAGCGCTTCAGGTAGAAAACGTTTCTAAACATTTCTATAGCTTCGAATACAGCTTTTATTATTACTTTAACTAAGCCCAGAGCAAGAGATTTTTTGGAAAGTTCTGGGCGCGGATGGATACCTTATGATAAATGAAAAACCCTGCAAAAAAATTGTGGTAAAGTTCGGCGGTTCTAGCTTAGCCGACCCCGAAAGGCTTTCAAAAGCGGTAGCATCAGTGGTTAACGAAGCGAAGCGAGGAACTAAGATTGCGGTGGTGGTTTCCGCAATGGGCAAAACAACTGACGTTCTGATGAATACCGCGAAAAGCTCCTCCGTCGGTAAACTCGAAAAACATGAACTCGATGAAATACTTTCGATGGGAGAGCGAACCAGCGTTCGTATATTTTCAGCCGCTCTGCGAACTAACGGTGTAGATTCGCGTTACTTTGATCCTAAGGACGACGACTGGCCAATTATTACCGACGCGTGTTTCTCCAACGCAAACCCGAGCAGGGATGAGTGCGCCAGAAGGATCCAAGAAGTTGTAATGCCCATAGTCGAGCAGGGTGTGGTCCCTGTTATCGCGGGCTTTGTCGGGAGAACCACAGAAGGCAAGGTCACAACCTTGGGTCGAGGTGGAAGTGACACCACCGCATTTTTATTAGCTGAAGCTCTGAAAGTAGATGAAATAGTCTTAGCCACCGACGCTGACGGCATCATGTCGGGAGATCCTAAAATTGTCGCAAATCCCAAGCGCCTCGCTGAGATCGACGTCAGCACGCTTGTGGGACTCGCAGATTCGGGAGCTAAATTCATCCACTCAAAAGCTTTGAAGTACAAACCACAATCCGTGGATGTCCGAGTAATAAGCAGCGCCCATGGCGACTTAACCGAAGAAGGCACCGTAATCAAAGGCGCTTTAGCCACAGAACTAGATGTGGAGCAAGCTCACCAATCGCCCATAGCTGAAATCACAGTGGTTGGCCAGAAAATCTCAGATAACCCAAGAATAATCAAGGAAATGGTCGTAAAGACCAAGAAGCACTCGCAGTTGCTCGGAATGTCTACGAACACGAACTCCGCTATACTTTACGTCTCTGCCGAAAGAAACCTTGATGGCCTCTTCAATGATATTCACCAAACCGTCATAGAAAACTTAGAAACCAAAGCTATGGCGGTCAAGAAAGATCTCGTATACCTCAAGATCCGCGGTGTAGGTTTGGAAGAAACGCAGGGCATAATTGGAGAAGTTAGTGAAGTATTGAGGAAGAACAGCGTTAACATTGCGGGTATACTGACCATTGCCTCAAGCATTCTGCTTTTTGTTGATTGGAGCCAACGTGAAAACGCGCTCTCACTAATCAGAAAATCCTTAAGGAGCCACAACTAGATGACCTCAAGTCGAACAAATCAGAGAATGGGAAGCAACTAGCATGGAAGGCAAACAGCGACGGTTAAAACGTATCTTCCAAGCGGATGAGCGTACAGTAATAGTTCCCATGGATCATGGTGTAACCATCGGACCCTGCAAGGGTATAGAGAATATGCAAAACACAATTGACGCATTAGTAAAGGGTGGTGCAGACGCAGTGCTAGTCCACAAAGGCATCGCTAAACGAGTTGCCGCAGAGAGCATAGGACTTATCATTATGCTTTCGGGTGCATCAAATCTTAACCCTAATCCAAACGGCAAAACGCAAGTGTGCACCGTGCAGGAAGCCGTGCGACTTGGGGCAGACGCTGTCTCCGTACACGTAAACGTGGGCGCACAGGACGAAGACAAAATGCTCGCAACTTTGGGCAAAGTAGCCAACGAATGCGATCTGTTCGGCATGCCCCTACTTGCCATGATGTACCCGCGGGGGCCAAAGATAACGACCGAACATGCACCTGAGGTGGTGGCTCACGCAGCCCGTTTAGGAGCTGAACTAGGAGCTGACGTTATAAAGACCAACTACACAGGCAACATCGACACTTTCAAGGTCGTTATCGAATGCTGTCCCGTCCCTGTCGTCATCGCAGGTGGACCCAAAACCAAATCAGCAAAGGACACTCTGCAAATGACCGTCGACGCGGTAGACGCAGGAGCGGCGGGTCTTTCGATTGGACGAAATGTGTTTCAGCATGAAGAACCCTCCGCCATGGTTAAGGCTCTTTCCGCCATAGTCCACCGAGGTGCATCGATAGATGCTGCTCTGAAAATCTTAGGTGGCAGCAGTTGAAGGAACTCTGGATTCAAATAGACGAAACCGCTCCAGAAAAAGAAAAGTTGGCTAGATTAGCTACCGAACTAGGCGACGTTCTCCTGCAGAGAAAAAGCGCCCTCACCAACACAAAACAGGAAATCATGGTGCTGGACGAGTTTGATGAAGTCGCAATGAGAGAACTAAAGCAAGATGGAAAAAGAATTGCTCTCAAAATAACAGTCAAAGGGAAGGAAGACGAGAACACCGCCGTTAGAGCTGCCGAACTCGGCGCCGACTATGTTATCATTAATTGTCTTGACTGGCGGGTGATCCCTCTGGAAAACCTAATCGCCAGGGTTTGCGGCAAGAGCAAACTCGTAGCGCAAGTTGAAAATGCGCAAGACGCTCAACTTGTGCTCGAGGCTTTAGAGTTGGGAACAGACGGTGTTTTGTTGGTAGCAGACTCCCCTGAAGAAATCTCCAAAACCGCAGCTATCATTAAACGGCAAACTCCGAAAATTTTTTTGATTTCCTCCAAAGTAACCGCGGTTAGCCAAATTGGTACGGGGGCACGAGTTTGCGTAGACACCTGTGACCTTATGGAACCGGGTGAAGGCATACTTGTAGGCTCGCAGAGCGCGGGTTTGTTCCTTGTAGAAGCGGAAGTGCACGAGAATCCTTATGTGGCGTCCCGCCCCTTCAGGGTAAACGCGGGCTCCATCTCCATGTACACATTGGGATCAACGCAGAACACAAAGTACCTATCAGAGCTTAAAGCAGGAGAAGAAGTTCTCATTATTTCCAAAGAGGGTAAAGTACGCAAAGCAAACGTGGGCAGAACCAAAACCGAATTCCGTCCCCTTATACTAATAGAGGCGGAGGTTGAGGGCAAAAAAATCAAAACCATCCTGCAAAATGCCGAAACCATACGCCTCGTTACGCCAAAAGGCTCCATCCCAGTAACTGAAGTGAAGCCGGGCGATGAAGTCCTCGTACACGTCGCAGCGAAAGGTGGCCGACACTTCGGCATATCTGTTCCAGAAGAAAAGGTGATTGAACGGTGAACCTTAGAATCTGTGCTTCAATCTTGCCTAAAACAGTAAACGATGCTCAAGTTCGAATCAAGAAAGCAGAAGATTCAAATGTAGATTTCGTCGAAGTCAGACTTGACCTCCTAAAAACCGATGTTCAACTGGAAGATTTAGCTGCTAACAGGAAGATGACCTTTATAGCCGCGGACAGGTCACGCAGAAATGAAGCTGACCGGCAGACACTTCTGCTCAAAGCGGCGAAAACTGGCTTCCAGTATGTGGACGCAGATTTGTCCAGTCCTAAACTGCAGAACTTCATAGGTCAAGCCAAAGTCCTCGGCGCAAGATGTGTTGTTTCCTTCCATGACAACAGCAGAACTCCCAGCATTCCTGAGCTTAATCGCATACTTGAAAGGGAAGTTTCCAGCGGAGCTGATGTATGCAAAATCGTAACTACCGCTCACCGGGTCGAGGACAACCTTACTCTTTTGCAGTTCATTCAGGCGGCGCAGGTCAGAAAGAAGCCAGTGTGTTTTGCGATGGGTGAGTTGGGAAGAGTGTCGCGTCTTTTGTCGCCAGTTTTTGGCAGTTTCTTTACCTTTGCCAGCTTGGAGCGAGGCAGCGAAACTGCTCCAGGGCAGATGACGGTGCAAGAAATGCGAGCCGCCTACGAAATCCTAGGGTTCAAGTGACAATGAACATATCGGGAGAAACAAATGTCTACGGAGTAATAGGTTGCCCAATAGATCACACGCTGAGCCCAACCATCCAGAATGCTGCCTTCAAAGCGTTGAAGCTGAACTGCGTCTTGTTAGCCTTCAGAGTCGCATCAACCGACGTGGAGAACGCCCTGATTGGCATGCGCAGTTTAGGCATACGTGGCTTCAACGTAACAATGCCTAACAAGAACGCCGTAATCCCATACTTAGACGAAGTAGACGAAACTGCCCAGATTCTAGGGTCAGTAAACACAATTCTTAATGAAGACGGCAAACTCCACGGGTTCAGCACTGACGGAGCAGGCGCGCACCAAGCTTTAGAGGAGAACGGAGTGAACCTGAGAGGAAAGAAGCTTGTTCTAATGGGCGCTGGAGGTGCAGCTAAAGCAATAGCTTTTGAGCTCGCAAAAGAAGTCAATGAACTGGTCGTCCTCAGCAGGACCCCTGGAAAAACAGATGCGATATGGCAAGCGATAAACCAAAAATTCCACAAAAAAATTAGAGTTGGTACACTTTCAAGTAGTATTATCAAGGATGCCCTTCATAATGCAGACCTATTAATTAATGCCACAAGCGTAGGCATGAATCCGCGCCCCGCTGAAAGCCTCGTTAAACCGACTTGGCTGAAACCCACCTTAACCGTAATGGACATAATTTACAGTCCGCTGGAGACGAAGCTGGCAAGAGACGCAAGCACAGCTGGCTCAAAAGTCGTAAGCGGCTTAGACATGCTCATTCTTCAGGGCGCGGCGTCGTTTGAAATTTGGACCGGAAGACCTGCACCCGTAGAGGTTATGAGACACGCTGCCTTAAACCAACTTGCACGCGGAAGGCAACAAGGATGACGGACGGAACAGCCACAGCCCACGGGGCAGCCACAATAATAAACGCACTTTCAACAGGGAAAGGTGCAGCATTTGGCGTAGATTTGTGGACCAGAGCCAAAGTCACTTTGACCGATGAGCCTAACGTAATCCAAGCCAAAATTCTATCCGATCCGTCCGAGAGCACGCTTCTAGTCGAGAAAACCGTTGCAAGGATCTTCGCAGAATTTAAAGTGGAAAACACGCTTGGCGCCAAAGTGGAGACCCGATCAAATATTCCCATTGCGCGCGGACTGAAAAGCAGCAGTGCAGCAGCAAACGCCGTTGCGTTGGCAACTTTAGCATCCCTGGGGAAATCTATTGATGACCTAGCCGTGATTAATTTAGGCGTCGAGGCTGCTTTCGACGCGAAAGTCACCATGACTGGGGCTTTCGACGATGCCTGCGCGAGCTACTTCGGGGGCATCGTCGTTACTGATAACGTGAAGAGAAGCCTGGTTATGCGGGCGCCGTTACCTGAAGGCTTATCTGTTCTGTTTCATGTTCCTCCAATGAAGGCTTACACTGCCAATTCAAATATGAAAAAGCTCAAAACTGTGGCGCCACTAATCAAAATCGCGTATCGCGAGGTGGAAAATGCGAACTTCTGGCAGGCGCTGTCGCTTAATGGTTTAATTTACTCTTCCGCTATAGGCTTCGATGCTTCGGTCGCGTTGGACGCTTTACATGCTGGCGCCGTGGCTGCTGGGCTATGTGGCAAAGGACCTGCAGTAACTGCAGTGGTTCCAGTCGACTGCGTGGAAGACGTCAAGGTTGCTCTCCAGAAGTACGAAGGCGAAATTATCGACGCGCAGTTTAATAGTGAAAAAGCGAAAGTGGGGACATAGATTTGGCAGATGTTATTATTCGGAATACAAAGAACCTGAAAGGAGTAGTGTGTGCTCCTCCATCGAAGCCGTACACTCAGCGCATGGTAATAGCGGCGGCGCTTTCAAATGGAGTGTCCCGTCTCTCAAATCCCCTCGTTTCAGAGGACACTGAAGCGACGCTGCGCGCCGTTAGGGCATTAGGCGCCGAGGTATGTGTAAAAGACGACTGCTGGGCAATCCAAGGAACTGACACGGTTAAGGGCGCCAAAAAGCCTATCGACGTCGGCGATTCCGGTGCCACTTTGCGTTTCATGATACCTGTTGCCGCCCTCGCATCCGCGCCTTCAGCTTTCGTCCTAGGTAAGGGGTTAGAGAAAAGACCTGTAGCGCCTCTGTTGGATAGCCTAAAGCACCTAGGCGCCAAAGCTGAGGTTGTGAAGACTGGCAGAAAAACTTCTATTCGAGTTGAGGGTGGAGGATTGAATGGTGGCAAGACAACTATGCCTGGCGATGTTAGCAGTCAATTCGTCTCCGGGCTTATGTTCGCCTGCCCCCTAGCTAAAGTGGACACATTCCTGACTCTGACCTCGCCTCTTGAATCAAAAAGCTACGTTTTGATGACTGAGAATGTCCTAAGCAAACACGATGTCAAGGTGGATATCTCTGAGGACTTCAACAGAATAAAAATTGCTGCAAAACAAACTTACCATCCAGTTGACGGCAAAGTCCCGGGTGATTTCTCTTCTGCAGCGTTCCTGTTGGCGGCTGCAGCTGTAACTGACTCGAAAGTATGTGTAAAGAACCTAGACTATGGTAGTATCCAAGGGGACAAAGCTATCGTGCGCATCCTTAAACAGATGGGTGTCAACGGTGATGTCCGCGAAGGTCAAATTGAGATAACAAGTAGCGGTGGCCCACTCAGCGCTGTAGACGTAGATGCGAGGGACATTCCTGATTTGGTACCCGTTTGCACAGCCCTCGCCTGTCACGCCAATGGAACATCCAAAATTCACGATGCCGAACGACTCAGATTGAAAGAGTCCGACAGGCTAACATCTCTATATACTGAGCTTTCAAAAATGGGGGCTGAAATAGCGATGGATGAAAGTGGTTTAATCATCAATGGACCATGCAAGCTCCACGGAGCTATAATAGAGCCTCACAATGATCATCGAATCGCGATGGCATGCGCCGTCGCAGCACTACGGGCGGAAGGTGAAACAGTTATCCAGAACGCTGAATGTGTCAGAAAATCTTATCCGCAGTTCTTCACTGATTTACACATGTTAGGAGTTGATGTGGTTGGCTGGGAACTCGATAGGTAGAGAATTCGTATTTACCTCTTTTGGGGAAAGTCATGGCAAACAGGTGGGTGCTATCGTTGACGGTTGCCCCGCTGGTTTGCCGTTTTCCGATGCCGACGTGCAGACTGATTTAGACAGACGGATTCCTCTGCAGAAACCGGAACTCGTCTCTGGCAGAGTCGAGAAAGATGTTGTTCAAATCCAATCAGGTGTATTTAATGGATTCACCACGGGAGCCCCCATTTGCATAACCGTTGGGAACAAGAAAGCAAGGTCGGGCGACTACGATGCCATAAGAGACCTGCCGAGACCAGCACATGCAGACTTCACCGTACGGGTCAAATATGGCGGTTTCAATGACTACCGCGGCGGAGGACGCTTCTCGGGAAGAGTAACTGTGTCGACGATTATGGCTGGTACTGTGGCGAAAAAGCTGCTCAACCAGTTCGGTGTAGATGTGCTTGCTTACACGAAATCCGTCGGCAAGGTGAAAATGAAAAAACAATTCAGCAGCAAAGAAATCCTCACGAATAGATATGCCTCTGCCGTCCGATGCCCAGATTTGGTTTGCGCAGAAAAAATGGAGAACGCCATATCTGAGGCGAGGATGGCGGGGGAAAGTATAGGCGGAACAATCGAATGTATAGTACTGAACATACCCGCAGGCGTCGGCGAGCCGTTGTTTGACTCCTTGGATGGGGATTTGGCGAAAGCGATTTTTACAGTCCCTGCCGTGAAGGGCGTTGAGTTCGGCGTCGGGTTCAGATTGGCGGAAATGTGGGGGTCCGAGGCCAACGATGCTTTCCAGATGCAAGGTGGCAACGTCACCACTGTAACCAACGCCTCCGGGGGCATTTTAGGAGGCATTTCAACAGGTATGCCTATAATTGTCCGAGTAGCCATAAAACCCACGCCATCAATCGCGAAAGAGCAACAAACAGTTAGCCTGTCGAAGCTAGAAAATGCCACGATAAAGGTCAGCGGCAGACATGACCCATGCGTAGTGCCTAAAGCCGTTCCGGCGGTGGAGGCTGCTGTCGCCCTTACTTTAGCTGATCACATGATTATAGCTGGGTTCATTCCCAGAGTTCTCAAGAGGTCCTGAATAATGGACAATCTCAAAGACTTACGTAAAGAAATCGATGAATTGGATAAACACATTCTGGACTTCTTAGCGCATAGAATTAAAGTGTGTGCAGCTATTGGGTCCGCAAAGAAGGCGCAAGGGTTGCCCGTGAAGGATGTCGCTCGAGAAGAGACTGTTTACAGAAAAATCCGAGAACAAGCTTCAAAATTGGGTCTTGATTCCGATGGAGTTGACGCCGTTTACCGCGAAATAGTTAATATGTGCAGGTCCGTTCAAGAGTAGAAACAACTCTTTACGGAGAGTAAAACAGAGTATGCTGTATGAGATAAACGAAAAAGCTCTAAAACTTGAGAGTGAAGGCAAAAAAATTATCCGCCTAAATCTAGGCGACCCGGACTTGGAAACCCCCCCTGAAATAATCGAGGCTGCTTGCCATGCCATGAAGTCAGGGAAAACCAAATACTCTTCAGCTTACGGAGAGAACAGACTCAGACAGAAGCTCGCAGAAGTCCACGATGTAAAACCTGAGAATGTAGTAATTACTCCAGGTTCGAAGTGGGGCGTCTTCGCCACGATGTACTCGATATTAAAGGGTGGTGGGACCGTCATTATTCCGACACCTTATTGGACAGCATACGAGCTAATCGCAAAAACCGTCGGCGCCAAAGTTAAGCTCCTCCGAACCGAGCTAGAAAACAATTGGAAAGTGGATCCAGCTGACCTTGCTGCGCTCATTGATAAAGAGACCAAGATGATAATTCTCAATAACCCGAATAATCCCACCAGCAAAGTAATGGACGCAGAAACCTTAGACGGCGTCGTTGAAATAGCCAACGAGAGAGGCATCACTATACTTTCTGACGAAGTCTACGGGGCTATCGCTTTCACAAAGTCCAAGAGCATCTTAGATTATGACGGTAAATGCAAGCACATTCTCAGCAGCGGCTTCTCCAAAACATTCAACATGACGGGATGGCGTATCGGATACATCATTGCGGATAAGCTATTGGTGGACACAATAACTAAGCTTAACCAGATTACCATAAACAACGTGCCTGTGTTCATCCAAGAAGCCGCCTTGAAAGGACTGGAACTGCGCAAGCAACTTGCTGCCACAATAGAGAAAGAATACAGAGAACGCGCGGAAATGGCGTGCAAAATCCTCTCCACAGACGGGTTTTCCTTCACGAAGCCTGATGCACCCTTCTACGTGTTTCCCAAAAAGACGGACCTGGACTCAGAGAAGTTTACGCTGGACCTTCTGGATAAAGGTGTAGCAATCGCGCCTGGCACTTCGTTTGGTGATTACCGTGAACACTTCCGAATTTCCTTGACGGTTCCCCGAGAACAAATCAAGAAAGGACTAAAGATAATTTGCGAGGAGCTGGAATGAAAACAGCCATCCTTGGCGCAGGAAAAATGGGCGTATGGTTTGCCAAATTCTGCAAGGAAAAAGGCGACCATGTCATTCTCGCGAGCAGGGACGCGGAAAAGTTGGCGAGAATCGGAGAAATAATCGGAGTAGAAACCGCAGACTTTGCAGAAGCAGTTAAAGCCGCAGATCGAATCATGATTTGTGTGTCCATTAGTGCTTTTGAGGAAGTTGTGAAGATGATCAGTCCATACATCCGGGACAGTCATGTGGTCATGGACATTTGCTCCATCAAAGATTACCCCGTTACAGTAATGCATCGAAACATAAAAAATTGCACAGTCTTAGGAACACACCCCCTTTTTGGACCTGGAAGCAGCGGAGTCAAACACAAAACCTTCATTCTGACCCCTACAAGCCCTAAAGAAAGAACGTATGCAGAACAATACGAAAAATGGTTGAAAATAGAAGAAGCCCATGTCTTTGTGATGTCCCCTAAAGAACATGACGAACTGATTTCAATAGTCTTGGGGCTGCCGCATTTCCTGGGACTAGCCGCATGCGAAACACTAATGGAGCAGAAAAATTTCCGGTGTACAAAACAAATAGCTGGTACAACCTACCGCATGTTGTTCACTCTGGCCGAGGCAACTGCGCTTGAGACTCCCGATCTTTTCGCAAATCTTCAGACGAAATTGCCCGAGGTACGCCGGGTCGAGGAACAGTTCATAGGGAAAGCGCAGGAATGGTTAGACCTTGTGAAGAAAAATGACTCTGCAGCTATAATGGAGAAGATGGCGCGGCTCAAGCAGAAGTTGAAGAAAGAGGACAAGGATTTCGCCAGAAGCTACGAAATCATGTACAAAATGCTTGAGTCAACGGAAAAATAACTGAGACTTCAGCAGTCAAGCCAGTACCAATAAGTTATCAAACGTATATTTTCCGTTAACTCACATCTACGTTGCCTTAGCGTAGGAGCCTAAGACCTTGATGAATGAAGCGTACTTCTCCAGTGCTTTGAGGGCATCAGCACATTTTTTTTCGGTTCGGTGCCCTTCAAAATCCAGGTAGAAGTTGTATTCCCAGGGTTTTTGCTTCGTGGGGCGGGATTCAATTTTGGTGAGGTTGATTTCTCTTTTCGCAAACTCGCCTAATGCGTGGTACAATATACCTGGAGCATGTGTAGCCCCGAAGATGACCGCGGTCTTGTCTTTCCCAGTGGCAGCTCCTTCCTCTTTTGATAGGACGAAGAACCGAGTATAGTTTTCAGAGTTGTCAGCAATGTCTTTGGCTAGAATTTGCATATCGTAGATTTTTGCTGCCCTTTCACTTGCAACTGCGGCTGCATTCCTTATTCCTTTTTCCTTAAGCATTTTTACGCTGCCTGCCGTGTCATATGTTGGAATCAACTCGCGGCCTAGTTCCTCCAGGAAATGACGACACTGAGCCAAAGCTTGAGGATGAGAATAGACTGCTTTAACGTCCGCTAGTGCGGTGCCTGGATTGGCGATGAGATAATGCTCGACTTTAACGATGACTTCACCGCAGACTTTCAAATCGTACTTGAGGAACAAGTCATAGTTCTGGGTGACGCTGCCCTCTAGACTGTTCTCGATGGGTATTACACCGAACTCGGTTTCTTGGCTAGCTACGCTTTCAAATACATCCCTGAATTCCTTGCAAGGTTTGACCCGGGTTTCAGAGCCGAAGAACTGATAAACTGCACTTTCGCTGTACGCGCCCCGCTCGCCTTGGAAGGCAACTTTCACTTTTTGTTTCCCTGCTTGCGGTTCTTAATAAGACACTTGTTTATACCGTTAATCATCGCTTCAACACTTGCCATAACGATGTCTTCTCGGGCTGCCCGCGCTGAAATGATGTTGCCTTTCTCATCTTCAACTTTGATGACCACTTCGGCAACGGCGTTGGAGCCGCCCGTTATAGCCTCCAAGCGGTACTCGTTTAGCCTTATGTTTGCGAGGCTACTGGTCAACTTCTGAATACACTTCAGCACGGCATCTACAGGACCAACACCCGTTTCTGCTGCAACATGTTCTTTCCCATCCAAAACCAACCTGACGGAAGCTGTAGGGATTACTTTCACGCCCGTCATGACGGCTAAGTCGCATAAGTCAAGGATTTTCTCTTCACCAATGACTTCGCCCATGACTGCAGAGGTCAAAGCTATAAGGTCAGCATCAGTCACCATTTTGCCTTTATCGCCCAGTGCTTTAACCCTTTGAACTATTTCTTTCAGTTGCTCTTCAGTTGGGTGGATTCCGATTTCTTCTAGTTCCGCCTTTATGCCACGGGTGCCTGCAAGTTTGCCAGCTACAAGTTTTCTTGTGCGCCCTACTAATTCCGGCTTTATTGGCTCAAAAGTTATTGGTCTCTCGGTGACACCGCGAGTGTGAATTCCTGACTCATGCGCGAAGGCGTTTTCACCTACAATTGCCTTGTTAGCTTGCACGGATAACCCCGTCAAAGCAGCAACCATTCTGGATGTGCTATATAACAAGCGGGTGTTCACGCCTGTCTTGTATTTATAGAGCAGGTGCAGAGCCATTACAATTTCTTCCAGCGAAGCGTTCCCTGCGCGTTCACCTAAGCCGTTTACAGTGCAGTGGACTTGGGTTGCACCTGCTTCAACAGCAGCCAACGAGTTAGCTACTGCCATGCCGAAGTCGTCGTGGCAATGAACGCTAATAGGGACTGTGACTACTGTTTTTAGGTCCATGATCAGTTTTGCCATCGTTCTAGGGACCATTATGCCTACTGTGTCAGGCACATTCAACCTATCCATGCCCGCGTCTTGCGCTGCCTTGCAAACCTTCTTGAGGTAAGGCAACTTGGAGCGTGTGGCGTCCATTGGACTGAACTCACAGGTCAGCCCATGTTTCTTCACGTACTCTACCGAATCCACCGCTGCGGACAATACTTGTTCAGGCGTCATGTTGACCGCGTATTTCATTTGCACGGGAGAGGTGGGAACAAAAACGTGAACAGTATCAACTTTACAGTCTAACGCGGCGTCTACGTCGCTTCTGTTAGCACGGGACAGCCCACAGATCTCAGAATTTAATCCTGCTTTTACTATGTCTTTGATGACTTTCTTCTCACCCTCAGATGAGCTGGGAAAGCCTGCCTCAATGGCGTCAACGCCCAACAGGTTCAGTTGCTTTGCTATCTCAATTTTGTCATCTATTGTGAGCGAGACACCAGGAGACTGCTCGCCATCTCTTAAGGTTGTGTCAAAAATGCGGATACTGCAAAGGGAGGATTTGGCTTTCATACTTTCAATCGACCAGTAGCTTACGCAATGGCGGCGGCTATGGCTTCAGCCATGCCCATTGTTGTTTTATCTCCGCCTAAGTCCGGCACAGTGTTTTTCGCCTTCAGCGTCTTAACTACTGCTTCTTCTATAGCAGCAGCAGCTTTTATGCACTTGGGGTCACTATACCGTTCGCCCAGCCACTCCAACATCATCTTTGCTGACAGTATCATCGATAATGGGTTCGCAGTCTGTTTGCCTGCTCTGTTTGGAGCTGAACCGTGAATTGGTTCAAAGAGAGCGAACGAGTCGCCTATGTTTGCGCCAGGCGCCATTCCCAAACCACCGACAAGCTGTGCTGCTTCGTCACTGAGGATATCGCCAAACATATTGCACGTGCATAAGACATCGAATTCTTGTGGCGCTTTTATTAGGCGCATGGAGGCAGCGTCAACGTAGAGCTCGTTGAAGGAAATATCTGAATACTGTTTTGCGATCTCTCGGCAAACGCTTGCAAATAATCCGTCGGTAATACGCATGACATTGGCTTTGTGGATGGCTGTTACCTTTTTCTTACCGTTGCGAAGTCTCGCCATTTCAAAAGCGCGCTTAGCTATGCGTTCGCATGCTTTCCTCGTGATTACTCTTAAGCAGATGGTTGTGTTTCCGTCTAGAGCGTATTCCAAGCCCTTGTAAACATCCTCAGTGTTTTCCCTTACAAAATACATGTCGATATCTGGTCTTACCGCTGCAGTAGACGGATACGTCTTTATGGGACGTAGGTTCGCATAGAGATCAAACATCAATCGGAGCTTAACAATGACGTCTGCAGCAGTTTCACCCACTGGTCCCTTTAGACACGCTTGAGAATCCTTAATCTTCTGCACGCTGTCCGCTGGAAGTGCAACACCGCATTTCTCCTTACAGGTGTCCCCCGCGTCCGCGTAGACCAAATCGAGTTTTAAGCCGAATTTTTTTTCTACGGCCTCTAAGATTTTTAGGGTGGCGTCGGTCAATTCAGGTCCTATCCCGTCCCCTGGGATTATAGATATTTTGTATGTGTTCATTTATTGCCCATCCGTTTTCGTAGATTCTCGATTAATCCCCCATCTGAAAGAATCTCCATTATGAATGGAGGCATCTTTGTTCCCTTTAACATCTTCTTGGTGCTCAAGTTCTTTATTTCCCCTTTTTCCAAATCAACTGAAATTTCGTCGCCATCGTTTACTGCCGTCGATATACCTTTGCATTCGACAACTGGTAATCCGATGTTAATGCTATTACGGTAGAATATTCTCGCAAATGACTCTGCCAGCACGCATCGAACGCCAGCATACTTGAGCGCCAAAGGTGCTTGTTCTCTGCTGGATCCGCAACCAAAGTTCTTTCCACCAATTACTATGATACCTTTTTCGGCTTTTACTGGGAAACCAGTATCTATGCCCTCCATGGCATGTTTTGCCAGTTCCTTAGGATCAGTTAGTGACAGCCATTTCCCGGGCAGAATCACGTCTGTGTCGATGTTGTTCGCGAATTTTATTGTTTTTCCTATGACTGCTTTCACCGCTTATTCCTCCAACTTTCTGGGATCAGTTAGTCTCCCTGTTAATGTCGATGCGGCTGCGACAGCAGGTGAAGCCAGGTAAACATTGGCTTCGGGGCTTCCCATGCGTCCGACGAAGTTCCTGTTTGATGTACTCACGCAAACTTCGCCAGATGCCAACAACCCTATATGTCCTCCTAAACATGGACCGCATGTGGCGCCACACATTAATGCCCCCGATTCAGTGAAGATTTCTACCAAGCCCTCTTTCAGAGCTTGAGCGTAAACTTCTTGTGAAGCAGGAATCACCAACGCGCGCACTCCGGATTTGACTTTTTTGCCCTTCATAATTTGGGCTGCGATTCGTAGGTCTTCAATTCTGCCATTAGTGCAGGACCCTATGAAGGACTGGTTAATCTCTATGTCGCCAACTTTGCTGATGGGTTTGACATTGTCAACTGAGCTTGGGCAAGCGATTTGTGGTTCCAAGTCCGAAACCTCTATGTCGATGGTTTTCTCGTACTTGGCGTCGGGGTCGCTCTTCCACTGATAGTCTTGCAGTTTACTTTTGGGCACTCGGCTTTCCAAGAACTTGCTTGTGGTCTCGTCAGGTTCCACTATGCCATTTTTTGCTCCCATCTCCACCGCCATATTGCAGACTGTCATTCTGCCAGCGATGCTCATTTCGCTCATTGTTTCGCCCCTGAATTCGACGCTTTTATATATAGCTCCATCCACGCCCACCTTCCCAATCATGTATAGGACCAAGTCTTTCGGGGTGACGTATTTGGGGAATTTTCCTTCAACATTGAACCTAATTGCTCCAGGTACTTTGAGCCATAGTTTGCCTGTTGCGAAAACAGCGGCAGCTTCGGTTGAACCTATGCCTGTGGCGAATGCACCGAAAGCGCCGTACGTGCAGGTGTGTGAGTCGGCTCCTACGATTACCGCGCCTGGGGTGACGTAGCCTTTTTCGGGCATAACTTGGTGACATATGCCTCCTTCGCCCACATCATAAAGCCGGATAGCTTGTTCTTTTGCGAATTTGCGGAGCATCTTGTGCAATTCCGCCATCCTGACGGACTCTGCAGGAATCTGGTGATCTAGAATTATGACGACTTTTTTGTTGTCCCAAACCTTTGATACGCCGATTTTTTTGAAAGCTTCCACAGCTAAAGGACCTGTTAAGTCGTGGACCATAATGACGTCAACGTTAATATCCACGATTTCTCCTGGGTGCAGGGTAGTTTTTCTTGATGCTTTAGCCAGGATTTTTTCCGAGATGTTCATGTTTTATGCCTCTTTTGGTCTTTTAGGTTATTTAATCACTTTTATTTGAATGACCAAATTTCGTGTGACTCGTGAAGTTAAGTGTTTCTCTAAATAAGCTACTGTTGCAACGTCCCACTCGTAAATCAAAGCGGTTGGAGTTCAGTAACCTACTTTTCTGTATTCTAGCGATTATTTTCATGCAGTTCTAACTAGGGGAGTGACGGTTGATTTTCTATTCGTCGAAATTAATTGAGCTTGCTCCGCGTGAGAGAGCTGTTATTCCTGTTCGCGCCAGTTCTATCACTCCTGAGGCTTTCATGAGGTTCAGAAAAGCATCGATCTTATCCGGTGTGCCAGTTATTTCAACCATAAGGCTGTCGGGGGAAACGTCTACTACGCGTCCTCTGAAAACGTGTACGCAGCTAATGATGTCCGCTCTTTCTTTTACGCTTGGCACGTTTACTTTCACTAAGGCTAGCTCTCTGGTTACGATGCTGTTTGGGTCTAACTCAGCAACTTTAACAACATCGATGAGCTTAGCCAGCTGTTTGACTACTTGATCGAGCGTTTTTTCGTCTGCGTTAACGGTTATTGTTATTCGGGCTAGTTCTTTGAGTTCTGTTGCTCCGACTGTTATGCTTTCGATGTTGAAGTTTCGTCTACGGAATAGATTAGCTACGCTGTGTAGTACGCCTGGTTTGTTCTCAACGATGGCTGATACTACTCTGTTGGTTGGGTTTTCCATTTTAATAGTCTCCCATTTGTTGAGGCAAGCCGCAGCCTGGAGGAACAAACGGTACCACGTCTTCCTCTGAGCCTATTGGCACATCGATTACTGTTGTGACTTTGCTTTTAAGTGCTTTTTTGATTGCTGCTTGGAACTCTGCGATTGAGGCGACTCGAATGCCTTGTGCACCGTAAGCTTCTGCTAATTTAACGAAGTCTGGTGTTTTTCCCAGGTTTACTGCCATGTAACGTTTTTTGTAGAGCATTCTCTGCCACTGCGCGACCATGCCTAGCACGGAGTTATTCAGGACTATGACTGTCACTGGGATGTTCTCAGCTACGGAGCATGCGAGCTCTTGTTCTGTCATGAGGAAGCTTCCGTCTCCTGCGATATCGACTACTGGCCTGTCTGGGCATGCGACTTTGGCTCCTATCGCCGCGGGGAAACCGAATCCCATTGTTCCAAGTCCACCTGAGCTGATGAAACTTCTGGGTTTGAGAGCTTTGAAGTAGAGTGCAGACCACATCTGGTTTTGGCCTACTTCTGTGGTTACAATTGCGCTTTCCGGCAACAGCTTCCTGAGCTCAGTTAAGAGCGTTTTAGGGTTGAGATCTTTTGGGGTTTCCTTCAATAGCGGATTGAGTTTTTCTTTGACTTCTCTTACGCGTTTAGCCCAAGAACCGTTCTGTTCTTTCTGCAGGTTCTTTTCTGTTGCTGTATATAGCATTTGCAGGGCGATTTTTGCGTCGCCGATGACTGAAACGTCAACGTCGATGTTTTTGCCGATTTCGGCTGCATCGACATCTATATGTATTTTCATGGCGTTTGGGACGAAGCTGTTCAGGTTGGCGGTGGCTCTGTCGCTGAATCTAGTTCCAACAGCCAGGAGCACGTCAGCTTCTCCCATGAGTCTGTTGGCTGCGGGGTTTCCATGCATCCCGATACTTCCGACTGAGAGCGGATGGCATTCTGGAAACGCACCTTTGCCCATGAACGTAGTGGCTACAGGCGCCATGAGCATGTCCGACATCTTTGCGAGCTCGTCGGATGCGTTTGAAATTATTGTTCCCCCACCTGCAAGAATGATTGGTCTTTCGGCTTTTGCTAGCAGGTCCGCAGCTTGACTGATGGCCGTTAAGTTTGGTTCTTTAACGGGTCTGTATCCCCGCGCGTCGATTTTGTCGGTGAATACTACTTCTGCGGTGTCAGCTTGTACGTTCTTAGGTAAATCAACCAGCACAGGTCCTGGTCTTCCCGTAGTTGCGACATAGAAAGCGGTGTTTATTATAGTTGGAATTTCATGGACGCTTCGAGGTTGGTAGTTGGCTTTGGTTATGGCCGTTGTTATGCCAATTATGTCTGCTTCTTGGAAAGCGTCTCTGCCAATCATGTAACTCGTGTTTACTCCGGTTGCTGGTACCTGTCCAGTTAGCGCGATGATTGGGGAGCTATCCATGTAAGCATTTGCAATGCCTGTGACCAAGTTTGTGGCTCCTGGTCCGGAGGTTGCCATACATATTCCTGGTCTGCCAGATGCGCGTGCGTAACCCTCTGCTGCGTGTGCAGCACCTTGTTCGTGACGTGCTAGAATGTGGCGGATCTTTTTAGTATCGCAGAGTGCGTCATATACTGGCAGAATTGCTCCCCCCAAAATTCCGAAGATGATGTCTACTTTTTGGTTTTCGAGGGATTGAATTAGCGCTTTAGCCCCTGACATTTTAGTCATATTTGTTACCCCTTTTGTCTCCTGATATATTTTGAACTATTTTGGAAAACAATTTTAAAAACGGTGTTTGAGAGAAGGATTCGGTTTTAAAGGCTAGTTCAGAGGGTTGCCTGAACAAAATCGCGAACGAATACTGCACAGAGGTGGCGATCCCTCACGTTCTTTCCTCCAAGGAATAAAGTCTAATTTGATACAAACGATTTGACATAAAAACATTGTGGTGTACTGTTTTTGGTGCGTTGAAAGGACACATTGACTATCCCGGTCGTTTTTGTTACTTTAGGTTCTTTCTTTGTTCTGGTTATTTGCTTTCAAGTTTTCTTTGCGGGTAGGTGTATCCCCATTGATTACTATTGTTTTAGAAACTCGGACAGTTGACATAGGCTCACTTAGGGGCGGTTCCTACGTGATTACTGTTGCATCTGCGCTCATGTTGTCTACACGGTTTATTCTAATTTTCACATGTTCGCCTGGTTTAGCGTTGGCTACGAAGACTGAGAAGCCTCTGATCCTGGCTAAACCTTCCCCGTTAGGACTCAAGTCGTCAATTTCCACTTCGTAGGTTCCGCCTACTTCAACTGGGCAATCAAGGGTTCTACCACGCTTGTTCTTTGCGTTTCTTGGGGCTCGCTTTTTTGGGCTAATGAGACATCTTCCTCGCTGGTTAATTAGTGAAGAGTATAACGTTTCTCCATTGCTTAAGGTTTCCGCTTGCAAGCAGATAAAAACGTCAAAAAACTTCTTCGCGCTCGCACTAACGATGGCGTTTTCTTTTTAGTGCGCATGTGCTTTGCAGTGTCGGTTGCCTCATTTTATGCTCTAATTACGCGGCGCGGAAGAGCTGGTTAATAAGACTAAACTGCGCAAAAGACTTAACAGCAACCGCTTCAATATTTTGCTGACATAGTATTTACGCTGAGAGGTTAAAAATCATGCGAAGCGACGAATTAAAACGAGGCGTAGAAAGAGCAGCGCATCGAGCGCTACTCAAAGCCGACGGATTAACCGACAATGACCTGGCTAAGCCATTTGTCGGGGTTGCGAACAGTTACACTAACATCGTACCTGGTCACATCCATCTCTTACGCATAGGCGAAGCCGTTAAGCAAGGTATACTCGCCGCAGGAGGCATTCCCTTCGAGTTTAACACAATAGCTGTCTGCGACGGCTTAGCCATGGGACACGAGGGCATGCGTTATAGCCTGCCGAGTCGCGAGCTAATCGCCGACTCAGTAGAGGTTATGATGCAAGCCCATCGTCTTGACGGGATGGTCATGATTTCAAACTGCGATAAGGTCACCCCTGGTATGCTAATGGCGGCAGCGAGGTTGGATGTTCCAGCGATATCTGTCACGGGCGGTGCTATGGAATCAGGCTACTTTTACGGTAAAAAAGTTGGAGTCGACAGCGTCTTCGAAGCTATAGGCAAAGCATTCGCCGGCAAAATTAGCAGCGAAGAACTGCACCGACTAGAAAGTCTAGCTTGTCCCGGATGCGGTAGCTGCAATGGCCTATTCACCGCCAACACGATGGCATGCATGACTGAAGCGTTGGGTATGTCCCTTCCCTATTGCGCAACGGCGTTGGCAACAAGTGCTGCGAAGGAGCGCATAGCCAAGGAATCGGGCGAAAAAATCGTCAAACTCATCCGAGAGAACATAAAGCCATCCCGCATAATGACCAAAGAGGCTTTCGAAAACGCTGTAATCATGGACACTGCACTGGGCGGTTCCACAAATACAGTGCTCCATTTGCAAGCCATTGCAAAAGAGGCGACTGTTTCGCTTCCGATAATGTTGTTTGATGAAATCAGCCGCAAAGTTCCTCATCTAGCTAGCATGGTTCCGAGCGGACCCCACGATATGGAGGAACTGCACAACGCAGGCGGTCTACCAGCTTTGATGAAAGAGCTCAAGCAGTTCCTGCATGTAGAAAACTTGACCGTTACAACCCAAACTTTGGGTGAGAACATCGAAGACGCCCAAGTGTTAAATGCCGAAGTTATCCGTTCTTTAAGCAACCCCGTGCACAAAGAAGGTGGCATAGCGATACTCAAAGGCAACTTGGCACCAAAAGGTGCGGTCGTTAAAGCAGCCGCAGTTACACCAAAAATGCTAAGACATATGGGTCCGGCTAAAGTGTACGATTCCGAGAAGGAAGCCGAGGCAGCCATGAAACGCCTTGAAGTTAAGGCAGGTGACGTCGTGGTTATCCGATACGAAGGACCCAGAGGCGGACCGGGTATGCCGGAGATGCTCATCCCAACCGCGACGATTTCAGGCATGGGTCTTGGCGAATCAGTTGCTCTTATCACCGATGGACGTTTTTCGGGAGCTACCCGCGGAGGTTGCATCGGTCACGTTGCGCCCGAAGCTGCGATAGGGGGTCCAATTGCGGTCGTCCAAAATGGCGACGTAATAACTATCGATGTTCCAAATCGCGTTTTAAGCGTGGATTTAACGGAACACGAACTGAGGACACGACTAGCAGCTTGGAAACCTCGACCGCCGAAGATAACCAAAGGGTACCTCGCTCGGTATCAACCGACACCCTCAGAATAAGTCCAAGCAAGCTTTAGATCCACACAACCATATGCTCTCCATTTTCAACCATTAACCTTTTTTTGCTTCAATAATGGTACCTTATTGTGGGGTCACTATTCAACTTTAATTGAAACTGGAAGCGTTCAAGGCATACGAAACAAAACTAATCGTATTCTGAAGTGAGATCACGTTTTTTCATCATTCTTCTCTTGCCAACTAGAACATATGCTTTGGATGATGTTTGCCGAGAGTCTAATTGAGAAAGAAGGGTTGGGGAATAAGCGCTTACAGCAAGTCCCCAACAAAGCTTCTGCTTTTCATGGCTATTGTTAACGAAGCCCTGAAATTCTGAAACGTTTAAATAAAATTTCACCGGTTAATTCTGAGCATGCCGCGCTCACGTAGATACCGCAAGAAACAGAATCAAGTTAAGCCTGAATGGGGCAAGAACAACCCCCAATCTAAAGTTAAAAACAGAAAGATGATGATTCTGGTCGGGGTTATCGCTATCGTCGCAGTAATTATAACCGCGTTCTTTGCGATGGGTCCGAACGGGTTGTTTTCGAATCCTTCTGCAAGTCCTTCTCCAACTCCATCTCCAAGCCCATCAGCTACTCCCACTCCAATCGTTACTTTGCCTCCGAACGTTGAGCCTATAACTACGCCCCAGAACGAATACCGCTCAAACGGAACCATTGTCCTCCTTGAAACATCCATGGGTAACATAACGATTCAGATGCGCGAGGACAAACCCATCACGCGCTCCAATTTTGTTAACTTGGTTCAGCAAGGTTTGTATGACAATACTATTTTCCACCGCGTAATTGCGGGATTCATGATTCAAGGCGGAAACACAGGCACAAATGTTGCCCAAATCGTGGACGAGATCGGCAGCGACAATGTTAACTTCAACGGTACTATAGCCATGGCGAAGACTAATAATCCTAACTCGGCGACTAGCCAGTTCTTCGTAAACGTTGCAGACAATGGCAACAACATAATAGACGACGCAGGCACGAGGTTCGACACCGTGTACACTGTATTTGGCAGAGTAATCGACGGTATGGACACCGTTATGAAAATCTCTCAGGTGCCAACTGTTCTGAATTCGGTTGGGGAAAACTCGCAACCTCAGCAAACAATTACCCTATTGCGGGCATTAGTGGTTACGAACTAATTCCCAACAGTTTCTTTTTCTTTTTTGACGCAGAATATACTTCTATTTTGTGAGTTCCAAGAATTGTTATTGCTTAGTTTTTTTCATCAAGAAATCGGATGCAAACTGGAAAATCAAGCTTGCCACTATTAGAATTATAATGCTGATTTCGAAGAATTCAGTTTAGATGACGCCTGCATAATTCCAGTAAATCAGAAATGTTCCAACGACTAAATACAAACCTGCAAAATAATATGGTAATTGTGTTTCGTTTGCGGTGTTTGAGGCCGTTCGAGGTCGTGGTCGATTCCCCTTGCCCATATTGTGGATCGTTACGATTAGGCGTTGTTGTTGTAACTCTCCGGGGACCTGAACTTGGAAAAAGTTTTTGCTTCCTCTTGTTTTTGGAGCTGCTCGGGCTTAACTTGTGGCGGTTTTTGGAGACTAATATTAATCTATGCAGAAAACCAAAAGGAGGATTGGTCAAAGAATAGTGGACGATAAGACTATGGGGCGAGGTTTGCCATCTGAGGTTCAAGCGGTCAAAAATACTTTGAATAAATGTGCCGGTACAGTGTCATCGTAGCTTTGGCGTTGAGCGCTTGTCAATTCTCGTCACACCTTTTCTTAGTTAATGGCTGTACATACTACCGAAAAACGAAAAATCTACAGGTCAGACTACCAGAGTAATCGGTTTTTGATGTAGAATCAGCAGTTTTCGATCATACGTTTTCTTGCCTTTCCTGTGCGATACATTTTATAGTACCTCTACAGATTGCCTTTGTATCTGGGGTAGGAAACGTGAGCGCAAAATGGCGACGAAGCAGAAAACACTTGAGTTGGCTAGACCTCAAGAGCTTCAAGATCATTCCTAAACCCGCCACAAAAACTCCCCGCATGGAAAACTACAAGACAGCTCGCGTGTACCCCAAAAAATACCGTCTTCCGAAACGATTCGGCAAGGGCAAGTACAAAGAGCCAAAACCCCTTATCGATATGTTCCAGGACAAAGGTTGGGTTACCATCGTAGCTGAAGTCGCAGGTTTCAACCAAGAAACCGTTAAAATCTCAGTTAAAGACCAGAAATTAACGCTGTCTGCAAAGGCGAAAGACCGCAGATATTATAAAAGTTTAAATTTACCGAAGGTAGTCATACCAACGGTCGCACACACTACTTTCAAGAATGGCGTGCTTGAAATCAAACTTAAAAAAGCCGCGAAAGAAGAATCCATAAAACAAGAAGCAGGAATAAACGATGCCACATAAACTCAGAAAACACCGGAAGATGCGTGGGTCCAGAACTCAAGGTTACGGCAGGATTGGTCAGCACCGAGATGCTGGGTCAAAGGGACACCGTAAAGTCGGGATGCACAAACATCTTTGGAGTCTAGCCTGTAACATGGATGAGACTTACTTCGGCAAACACGGTTTCCACTCACCCCAAGCAATTCACAGCAGAGAAAAGACAATTAACCTTAACAAACTCGATGAAATTGCCCAATCAGGTGCCACAACCATCGACTTAACGAACTTGGGCTACACCAAGCTTCTTGGTACTGGAAAAATCGCCAAAGCATTAACCATAAACGTTGCAGCCTGCTCCAAAACAGCAGCGGAAAAAATTCAAAGTGCAGGCGGAAAAGTTATAACCGAAACAGAAGAAGCAGAAACCGCGGAACCTGAACAGTAAGGGTTAGTTCGACATGGCTGGTAGATTCCTAAACCTTTTCAAACCCCTCGGTCGGATACTGCCCGAAATAAAGGTTCCAGAGCGAAAAGTCAAATTTAACGAAAAGCTCTTTTGGACTGCTCTTGTGCTCATAATTTTCCTCGTCATGTCAGAGGTGCCCCTTTATGGCATCGCGTCTAACGTCCAAGATCAGTTTGGTGCCCTTCGCGTAATTTTTGCTTCAAACCGCGGCACACTCATGGAACTAGGCATTGGACCCATAGTAACGGCCGGACTCATTCTTCAACTACTTTCCGGGTCAGCGCTAATTAACTGTGACATGAGTAAACCTGAAGACAGAGGTCTCTTCACCGTAGCGAGCAAAGTCTTCAGCATAATACTTACAGCAATTCAAGCAGGTGCATACATCCTCAGCGGCATGTACGGAGCTGATCTAGCTATTGTTGTGATAGTGGTCATATTCCTACAGCTGGTGGCCGCGGGAGTAGTAGTGATGCTGCTTGACGAATTAGTCCAAAAAGGATGGGGACTAGGCAGTGGCATAAGCCTCTTCATTATGGCGGGCGTCGCGCAGAATATTCTCTGGACTACCTTCTCGCCGTCGACAGGATTATTCGTCGGCGCAATCTCATCGGGTCTACTGGCTACTCCACAAGCGGGAACGCCCCCCTTCACTTTGGTCGATTGGATAGTCGGTACACAAAATGGATATTTTCCATCACTAATAGGCTTCATAGCCACCATCGCGGCGTTCCTGATAATCATCTACCTAAACGGCTTCCGCATTGAACTACCTATGTCCTACGCTGGCTACAAAGGGTTCCGAAGCAAATACCCAATTAAACTCCTATATGTCAGCAACCTACCTGTTATCTTTGCATCTGCCTTATTCGCCAACGTCTATTTCTTCGGTCAACTCATATACAACATGGCTAACCCTCAAGGTACAAACGTCTGGCTTAACTGGATAGGGACATTTGGGGTTCCTGATCCATCCATAAGCAACAGTACTGTTCCAACAGGCGGGCTCGTTTACATGCTTACAGCACCGCATAACATCCAAAGCGTCGCAGCCGACCCAATCCGCGCTCTGGTTTACCTAGGAATTCTGATCGCTTTTTGTGCCGTCTTCTCACTTATTTGGCTCGAAGTCGGCGGACTAGGTCCATCAAAGGTTGCACAGCAACTAATGGATAGTGGCATGCAGATTCCAGGGTACCGAAGATCCGGAAGACCAATCGAAGCCATACTCAAACGATATATTCCGGTCGTTACGGTGCTAGGTGGCATAATCGTAGCGCTAGTTGCTGGAGTTTCCGATTTTCTGGGCGTTTTTGGTTCAGGAACCGGCATATTATTGTCGGTGGGCATCATATACCAATACTACGAATTGCTGATGCGTGAACGAGCCGCAGAAATGTACCCAGCTTTCAGAAGAATATTAGGCGAATAACCCAAACTGAGGACAGCCCCAAGAGAAATTTATCGGGTTGGTCCTGACCGCTTTTCTTCCTCAAAACTTCCACTTTTCTTAGCATTTAACAGGCAAACTTAGCATATTCTTGGCTAAAGACCGATTCTGAGGAGAAGGTTTAAAATGTTCTGCTGGCGTAAATTGTTCAATCGTGAACTTACTCGAACAAAGGAGACACTTAGTTTGAAGAATGAGAGATTGATTATTTCCGTTTTGCTTTTGGTGGGTGCAGTTATTCTATGCTTTCCGGGTTTGTTAGTTCAAGGTCAGACAGCGGGAACCAAAATAAGCTCAGTTATTCCAGAAAATGGAGTGGCAGGTGCACCATTCAACGTTACCGTTCAAGGTACAGTTTCAACAGTTAGTGGCTCCTTCCAGATTACTTTACAAGATGCTCTTGCTAACATCTACGCACAAACTAATGGTACGTCCGTTGGAAATAGCATCAGTGCAATCTTAGAGGTGCCTTCTATTCAGCCTGGAAATTATTCGGTGATTCTGAAAGATGTTGCTACTGGCGCAGAAGTCTCCAAGAGCTTACATTTAGTAGCTGAGGGCATCGCCGCAATACCGATGGCTGCCCTGCTCATTATGCTGGTTGCAGTCACTATCTCATTCCTCAACATGATTCTTAACCGCGCCTTGATAACTAAAATGATAGGTTGGCGCGAGTACCGTTCCATGCAGAAAGAAATATCAGAGTACAACTCGCAACGTATGACTGCACTTCGCTCAAAAGACACTAAAGTGTTGGAGAAGCTGAAAAAGAAGGAGTCACAAGTCCAAGCGATGCAAACCAAAATGTTTAAGCCGCAATTGGTTCTCATCCCAATAACGTTTATATACCTTATAATTTGGCCGTTCTTAATAGGTGTTTTTCCGTTTCCAGTAGCGTATATTCCAGGGTTTGGACCCGTGCCCTTCTTCTACTGGTACTTGATATGCTCGTTCTTCTTTGGAACGATTGCCTCCCGAGTAATAGGAGTGACTCCAATACAGTGATACGCCGGTAGGAACCCGAGTTATGATTGGAAAAGAGCAGCCAAAAAAGGTAGACAAGAAGAAATTGATAGTTTGCATCTCAGGGATGGCCGGGACGGGAAAAAGTACTCTAGCGAAGAAGCTAGCCCAAAAATACGGCTTAGACTATTACTCTGGGGGCGATGCCCTTAGAGCTTTAGCGGCTGAAAAAGGATACAGCAGCTTAAGCAACGGCTGGTGGGAAAGTCCTGAAGGATTGAGTTTTCTTGAGCAGAGAAAGACAGACTCACACTTTGATAGGGCAGTGGACGAGAAACTGCTCGAATATGCAGCAAAGGGAAACGTGCTCCTTGACAGTTGGACGATGCCTTGGCTGGTTAAACAAGGTTTCAAGATTTGGCTATCGGCTTCAGTGGAGAAGCAAGCGGAAAGAATTTCCCGAAGAGACAACATGACTGTTGAACAATCGTTGCGAGCACTGAAAGAGAAGGAAGCTAGAACTAAAGCGATCTACAAAAAAATATACGGCTTTTCATTAGGAGAAGATTTTACACCCTTTAACCTGGTTTTAGACACTGACAATCTTGAGGCCGAGGCGGTTTTTCAGGTTCTCTGCTTGGTTATCGACAACATCTTATTGGCTAACGGTGAGAAAACCTCAAAACTTATTTCATGTACGTAGTTTCCATTCTAATGCAGAGACCGCAAGCAAGAATTACAAAGGCTGATCATTTTCAGTGTTCATAGTCTTGGAATTTCGACTAAACGTATGTTATGTGCATGTTGAGAAAGTAGAAACACCTATGGATTACTATTCTGTTATCGGAACAGAGCGCTGACTTGCCCCTAAATTCGAAAGAATATATGGAAGATGCCGAAAAAATCTAGTTAGGAGCCCATTGCTTCATATCCATTTATCTTTTTTAAATAATGTAACAAATGCGTAATCAAGGTCCTCAAAATAATTTAAGGACAAAGCAGCGCCCTCATTCAAACTCATTTTTAGCAATCAAAAATACCCAAATGGCTATGCTGGCTCCTGAAGAAAATTGTCGCGTTTTCTGGTCGCAAGATCCCCTAAAATATTTCGCATTTTAACTGCATCCAAATCTTGAATTGCAGTTTCGCAAATTATGACCGGTCTCAATTTGAATTCCAAAATAACCTCCGCAAGCTTCTCAAATTCTGGCCCAAACCCTTTTTCGTCTAGAACATGGTGACGCCTTTCGCCACTTTTGTATGTATACTCAATTTTACTGAAGTGACAGTGCATGTTGCGGATGGTTTCTGTGCCCACCTTCTGCTCGGCAGCTACGGCAATCTTCCTAAAATCATCTGCGGTTTTAAGTGCACCCCCACTTCTAGCATGAAGATGCGACCAGTCAATAACCAGTTGGGTTCCCTCAACTTCTTGGCAGACCTCTAAGACCTCGTCCAAAGTGCCAAACTGGCTGTGTCTGCCCATTGTTTCGATGCCAAGTTTAACTTTCTTTATCCCCAACGACTTTAGCGTTGATGAGACTTCTTTGAGAGCACTAATGCACTTGTGCATTGTTTCTCCTTTGCCGTTCTTCCCGTAGAATCCAGCGTGGAAAACTACCACGTAAGCCCCCATCCACTCAGCGGCCTGGGCACAAGCCACTAGTCGACGCTTGCTCGCTTCAGCAATTTCCTTCTCGCCGAACATATTTATGAAGTAAGAACCATGCATGCTGAGGATCACATCGTTTTTTCTGGCTTCTTCCCCTAATATTTCGGCGTCTTCTCTTTTAATCTGTGGAATTTGTCCCCACCTAACGGCCGCATATTCAAAGGCATCAAGGTTTTCGCAGTGAAGCAGTCTCGGAACATCGGCAAGTTTTGCCCCCATCAACCTGAACATCTGGGGAACTCCTGCCGGACCAAAACGCGTATGATCAGCCATAAATATACTCCTTCGTAGCTTGCTGTTTACGAGTGAATATCCGCTCGTACTAAAAAAGGTAATTTGTAGATCAAAAACAGTTACCTGCCACGCGAATACTGCTGCGATAACCTTTTTTTTCCCGACAGATCCTTGCAATCATACGACAAACCTCGACATCAGGTTTGCGCATCTAACTCTTCTCAAGATATAGCTGTGTCCACGTTCGATGGACTCATAGAGGTTAGTTTGACAATATTTAGTCAATTATGTAAGCCTCTACTACTGCCTAGAAAACAGCTATTCTTGGTTACCATTTTCAGCGAAACGTCGTCTTCGCCTAACGACAAATGCTACCCCAACGAAACATCCAGCCACAAC
>Ga0316605_10000398_pt1 | contig 31649 bp, 31 predicted proteins | sample OWC_soil_day20_n_FD_207666 | JGI IMG/M metagenome (GOLD analysis project Ga0316605, IMG submission 207666) | Wetland soil microbial communities from Old Woman Creek delta, Ohio, United States - OWC_soil_day20_noCT | ecosystem: Environmental > Terrestrial > Soil > Wetlands | place: USA: Ohio...
CATGGCCGCAGGTTTCGGCAAAAATGCAGACCCCGGGTTGTTCACCCACCATATTTGCCAGCGTAGAGTCGAAAAGCTGTACAAAATAAGTTCCCACGTCATTCCGAACCCATTCATCAAAAATATCGATGTAAAATTGTCCGAATTTCACCGGATTTACCGTCCAGGAAGCCAGTTCAGCTTCAATATTTTCCTCGGGTGACAAAAGTTTCAATCCATCGGGCCTATAGTCAGAGACTCGTTCCACAATGGGCGAAAACTGCATGTACTGACTACCTGTTTCTTTCAGAAACCTGTACACGTCAAGCGGGAACTGTACATTATAATCGTTGATAACCGAAAGGGTATTGAAATCCACTTCGTGTTTCTGCAATAACCTGATACCATGCATTACCTGTGTAAAGGTTCCCCTGTCGCCCTTGTTTTTTCGGTACACATCATGGCAATGCTCCGGTCCGTCAATGGAGATGCCGATGAGAAAATTATTATCCTTAAAAAACCTGCACCATTCATCATTGAGCAATACCCCGTTGGTTTGCAGCGAATTAGCGATAATCCGGCCTCTGCCGTATTTCTGCTGAAACGCGAGCGCCTTGCGGTAAAATGAAATATCACGCAACAACGTTTCGCCGCCATGCCAGGTAAAAAGCACCTCTTTCGTAGGTTGTGCCTCGATGTAACTTTTCGTAAAAAGCTCAAGCAGCTCATCGCTCATTTCTGTTTTTTTACGATTGGGATAAATCTTTTCCTTTTCGAGATAGTAACAATAGCTGCAATTGAGATTACACAGCGAACCTGCCGGTTTTGCCATCACATACGTGGGCAAAGTGAGAGGATTGAAGGAAATTGTTTTCGACATAGACAACCGGATTGAAAAAATGACCGGTAAAGTTAAGTCATTTTTGAGAACAAGTTAGTTATTAAAGAAAAAAATCAGACGAAAACATATCTTCATCTGATTTTTTAAATAGCGTGAAAATGTAGAAAATTAAAATATTTGATGAGCCGGAGTTTATTTTACCCTTACCCAATATTGTGTACGTCCAATAATACCTTTTCTGTCGAGCGAACCGCGAACTTTCAGGTTGGCTTTTTTGGCATTATAGCTGATATTGCATTGATATACTTTACCGTCTTTCGGATCGAGAATGGTTCCACCGGTAAGAGCGCCTTCACTTTCGGTCATATTGTTCACTATTACCATACCCAGCACTGGTTTATTCTTATTTGTACCTTCACATTCGGTACATAGTTTTTCGGGCTCCTTAAAAAGTTTCTCAATTTTGCCGTAATACTTACCGTTGGTTGATTTATAAATATTGATAACAGACTTTTCACTGCCATCTTTATCGTCAATGGTTTTCCATTTTCCTACTATCTTATCCGTTTGTGCGAACGATGCTGCGGCTATCAGGCAAAGCAGCGTGAGAGACATAATCAGTTTTTTCATATTAATAAAAAATTAGTTTAAAAATTCCGGACGCAAAGATATATCGGTTTTGCACATTTGAAGATTAAATGTGCAAAATATAAGATTTTTTAATAACCAGGGGAAGAATAAACCTGCTATATAAGCTGAGCAGGTCTGGCCTGTGAAATCTGAATTAAATCCTGAGGCGCAATCCTGATTTGCAAACCTCTCTGGCCTGCACTGACGTATATATAGGGAAATTCAGAGCAGGAAGTGTGAATGAAGGCGGGAAATTGTTTTTTCATTCCGATGGGCGAGCATGCTCCACGGATATATCCGGTTACCGGAAGTAAATCTTTTTGTAAAATCAGATCGCAATTCTTATTTCCGGATACGGCTGCTGCTTTTTTAAGATCCACTTCTTCGTCGGCAGGTATAATGCAAACAAAATATCTCGTTTTATTTCCTTCCAGTACAAGGGTTTTGAATATCTGTTTCGGATTTTCATTCAGTTGCGCTGCAACATGCACCGCCGAAAGGTCAGTTTCATCGACCCCGTAAGCAATCAGTTCATAGCTGATACCGGCTTTGTCGAGCAATCGGGCAACATTCGTTTTCTGGATTTTACTCATGGGAACATCGATTGATGAAATAAAGGAGGCTGACATTAAATATCAGCCCCTCTTTCTTTTTAGTTTTTTGTTCTATCATACGTTAAACATTTCCTTCCACTCTTCTTCGCGGAAACCGACCAGCACTTTTTCACCGTTCAGCAAAATCGGTCTTTTCACCATCAGACCATCAGAGGCCAGAATTCGGAGCAATTCATCTTCGGTCAATTGCTTCACCTTCTCTTTCATGTTCATTTCGTTGTATAGTACCCCACTGGTATTGAAGAACTTATTTATGGTCAGTCCACTTATTTCGAGCCAGTGTTTCAGCTCGTCACTGGTTGGATTTTGTTCCTTTATAGGACGATATGTGTATTCGATCTTATTCTCCTTCAGCCATTTTTCGGCTTTGCGACAGGTGCCGCATTTGGGATAACACAAAACAGTAATCATACTATTAATTTTTATTTGAAAAATGCTTTGAAAATATCATTTCCATTGGCATATATCAACAGGATGAGCAATAAGATCATCCCTACCGATTGAGCATATTCTAGGAACTTATCACTGGGTTTCCGTCCTGTAATCATTTCGTACAGAAGGAATAACACATAACCTCCGTCCAGTCCGGGAATGGGCAGAAAGTTCATAAATGCCAGTATAACCGACAGAAATGCAGTCATCATCCAGAATGCCTGCCAGTCCCATACAGGAGGGAATAACTGGCCGATTGAACCAAAACCACCGAGCGATTTGGCTCCTTCTTTGGTAAACACAAGTTTGAACTGCTTGATATAACTGGATAATGTTTCCACACCCATTTTTATTCCGGCGGGTATTGACTTAAAGAAACCATATTCTTCTTTTTCGGATTGAATATAATTTGTGGGTGGGTTCATGTACACACCCAGTTTTCCATCGTCGTTTATTTGTATTTCGGTATTTTCGGTTATTCCCTTTCTGACATAAGTAACCGTGATGAGCGAATTTTTGGAAGCACTCAGTTCGGCGGAAATATCCTGAAAAATGTTCATTTCTTTACCGTTAACGCCAATAACACTGTCGCCCGGTATTAATTTTGCCTTTTCGGCCGGTGATCCTTTCATCACTTCAGCCACCACAAACGGATAGCGGATATCAATAAGATTGGCTTCTCCGGCTGCCAGTATTTTTTTAGTCAGTCCTTCGGGGATTTTTATATCCAGGATTTGGTTGCCTCGTTCTACGGTGACCGTTTTTGCAAAATCGATCAAAATTTTTTCGACCGCCTCGGCACGTGTTTTCACTTCCTGTCCGTCCACTTTCAGTATTTTATCGCCATTCTGAAATCCAATATCAGTCATCGATTTTGAATAACTAAGGCCATATTTGGCATTCTGCAACGGAATGTATTCTTTGCCCCATGTAAACAGAACAGCAGAATAAATAACAAGTGCAAGAATGAAATTGACCACTACTCCTCCGATAATGATTGGTAATCGTTGCCACACAGAACGCGAACGGTATTCCCAGGGTTTTGGTGGTTGAGCCATCTGCGTTTTATCCATCGACTCATCGATCATGCCGGAAATCTTGCAATAACCTCCCAGTGGCACCCATCCAATACCCCATTCGGTTGTTTCAGGATAACGACGCCAGTCGCCTTCCGACATTTCGCTGAGGGGAACTGGTTCCATGACCGTATTTTTGCCATCCATCACAGGCTGTCCGTTGCTGTCAAGCTTCATTCTCTCATTAGCAGGTATATTTCCGGCAAAGAATTTTACATTCCATTTGCCGTTGATTTTTTTTGCCCGTAATAATGAAAATTTCGGATTGAAAAACACGTAAAATTTCTCTACCCTCACTTTAAATAATCTGGAGAAAGCGAAATGTCCGAACTCATGCAAAACAACCAGTATTGACAAACTCAGGATTAATTGTAAAGCTCTAATCAAAAATGTTTCCATAAATCGTATTAATGTATTTTTTAATTATCTTTTTTTTATTTCAAATTCAGTTTTTTATTTCTTTTAATGTAAGTTCACGTACATGTGCATCAGTCATTACATAATCCTCATAGGTAGGTTTCTTTATAAAAGTAGCTTTTTGCATCACGGTTTCGATGATGTCACTCATTTCCAAAAACCCGGTTTCATCTTTCAGGAATGACGCAACAACTATTTCGTTAGCGGCATTGAGGATACAAGGCATATTTCCTCCTTTTTCCATAGCCTGATAAGCCAACGCCAAATTTCTGAACCGCTTAATATCAGGTTTTTCAAAGGTCAGTTCATTGTATTTCATAAAGTCCACTCTCGGAAAATCTGATTTTATCCTGTCGGGGTATGAAAAAGCATACTGAATTGGCAGTCTCATATCGGGCATACCGAGTTGGGCTTTGACAGAGCCGTCGGCAAACTGGACCATCGAATGAATGATGGATTGCGGATGCACCACTACATCGATTTGAGCAGGATTAAGTCCGAAGAGCCACCGGGCTTCAATGACCTCAAAACCCTTATTCATCATACTTGCCGAGTCGATGGTCACTTTGGCGCCCATATCCCAGTTGGGATGCTTCAAAGCTTGTCTCGACGTGACATTTTTCAGTTCATCAATGGTTTTGTTACGGAACGGTCCTCCCGAAGCAGTCAGGATTACCTTTTCGATGGCATTGTCACCTTCTCCCGTCAGACACTGAAAGATAGCCGAGTGTTCTGAGTCCACCGGCAAAATGGCTGTTTTATTTCTGATTGCCAGCTCCTGAATAATTTCACCGGCAACGACCAGAGTTTCCTTATTGGTTAGTGCTATTGTTTTCTTTGCTTTAATAGCCTGAATGGTCGGTTTCAAACCCGCATATCCCACCATGGCTGTCAGCACCAGATCAACAGGATCCATTTCCACGATTTGCGAAATGGCATCAATACCCGCAAAGACTTTTATCTGCTGATCAGCGAGTGCCTGTTTAAGCTGTATATAATGTATTTCATTGGCAATGGCTACCACGTTGGGCTGAAATTCACAAGCCTGTTCTATCAGCAAATCAATATTATTGTTAGCTGTGAGAGCAAATACCTCAAACTTATCCGGATTGGCACGTATCACTTCCAGTGCCTGCTTACCTATGGAACCTGTAGAACCCAGAATGGCGATATTTTTTTTCTTCTCAGTCATAGTTGTATTATCATTATTTCAACACGCTAAAAAACAATTACATCCTGCGGATTTAGCGGAATTCCCTGTTTCCACACCTCAAAATAGAAATGTTTACGTTCATTTACATTCTGTTCATCGCCTGTAACGGCAATGGTTTCACCGGCTTTGACCGTATCACCTGTATTTTTAAGCAGACGGGTATTATTTTTATAAATCGAAATATACCCGTTTTCGTGCTGAATTTCAATTACCCATCCATAGTCAAAAGTAAATGCGGCATAGATGACGATTCCTTCGAGTACACTCATTACATTTTCCTGAGAAGAAGTGATAACCGACACCCCGAAATTACCATCCTGAGGTTCGAATTTTGAAGCAATTACCCCTCGAACCGGCCTGAAGAAAACATACATTTTCTCACCGGATCGGGCACTGATAGAGCTGATATTGAATTTCTGACTTTCTTCAAAGTCTTTTACAAAATCATTTTCTCTCTTTGATTTCTCAAGCAATACCGTTGCCCGCTCCCTGAGCATGATTGAATCCAGTGATTTTATGGTGTCGTTTTGAGGTTTTTCGTTGATGATATCTTTTAACACGCTCAGATATGCCTGCTGCAATTCCAGCTGATGCATCAGCGAATCGGTTGTCATCGATTGCTGAACAATGGTTATCCGGTTCCCCGACTCGCCATAACCGGGCAGATAATGCCGCAACGGAGTGACAAAAATAAGAAAAGTAAGCAGGATAAAAGTGGTCAGAAAAAAGGCAGATACGAAAAGCAGGACACTGAATCGTGACAAACGGGTGTGCCAGGTTTCTTCGAGCGTATTTTCATTAAGAATGGAAACACGATACTTGAAGCGCATCCGCTGCATGAAATCTGAAATGATATGTTTGAGCTGTTTCTTCACGCTTCTGACATCAGTAAAAAGGATTGCAAATGTAGGTATTTTTAAGAATATCCACAAAATATAACCCTTTAAGTATCATTTTAATAGTTAATAAATGAAAAGAATATCCATTTATAAAAATACTGAATTTCAACACTTTACCTAATCCTAAAATTCCCCAAATCATTCTGTTAAGTCGAAGATCGGGAAAACTGACCGAAAAAAAATAGCTACATTTGCCGGATAAAAATTATTCTGATGAAAAAAATAGGATTACTGACGGATACTCATGGACTACTGGATGAACGGATTTACCACTACTTTGAAGAAGTGGACGAAATCTGGCATGCAGGCGACTGGGGCTCGTTGGAAGTGTTCAGCAAACTTCAGGCATTCAAGCCTGTGAGGGGCGTTTGGGGCAATATTGACGGACAGGATATCCGTTCAATTTTTCCGAAACACAACCGGTTTCGGTGCGAAGAAATGGATGTGTGGCTGACACATATCGGAGGTTATCCGGGTAAATATGATCCATCCGTCAGGTCTGAAATACAAGCGAATCCACCGAAATTATTCATCTGCGGACATTCGCATATTCTGAAAGTTATATACGACCCGAAACTGAAGTTGCTTCACATCAATCCGGGTTCCGCCGGAAAATATGGTTTTCAGAAAGTACAGACCATAGTCCGGTTTGTGATTGACGGAAACAAAATCAAAGACCTGGAAGTCATCGAATTAAAACCAACGACCCCCCAACCCCCTGAAGGGTGAGTTTCAGAACACAAACTGAAGTTTTATTGAAATATATACAATGTTTTATAAACATCGCAAGCTGTATCTATTCTTAAATATTCAGATGAACTATTATAAGAAGTAATTACATTGAATTACAGCGCTTCTCATTTACTGAATGAATTAATAAGGAGGCGGTTAATTACCGCACTCCATGCATCAGTTTTTGTAATGTTTTCGAAAGTGCAAATAGAATGACTGAAGCTATTGCCGACATTACCACAAACACCATAAAGAAATCGTACAGATCCGTAATCTGAAATACGATGAATGATTTTGGCTTTCCGGCTTCGGGATACAGTCCGCTGAGCACTCCGGCAAACTTATTGGCTGTAGCCATTGACAAATACCACACACCCATCATCAGGGAAGCAAACCGTACAGGCGACAATTTATTGACCATCGAAAGTCCGATTGGCGACAATGCCAGCTCACCCATGGAGTGAATAAAATAAAGACCTGTAAGCCACAGCATACTGACTTTGGCACCCGGTGCAGCCCCTTTTACTCCAAATGCAATGAGTAAATAACCCAACGAGAGCAGGAATAGTCCGATTGCCTGCTTGGTAGGCGAAGCCGGTTCCATATTTTTACGCCCCAGCCGAAGCCACATCATCGAAAAGAGCGGAGCAAAAGCTACAACGAAAATCGGGTTGAATGACTGAAACCAACTGGCTGGCATTTCCCATCCTAAAATATTTCTGTCAGTTTGTTCATCCGCAAAGTAAGTCAGAGAAGCGCCTGCCTGCTCGAATGCCGACCAGAAGAAGATGACAAAGAAAGCAATGATAAAAATTACCCAGATGCGCTGCTTTTCTATTTTTGAAAGCGAACTATCCGTAATAACATAAGCTGGAACTACGATACAGGCTGTATAAATAATGGCTCCAATCACATCTTTATCGAACAAAACCATAAACAAGGAAAACAACAGGACAACTCCGCCAGCCAAAACCATCAGTTTCTTCACATTGAGTTTTTCCTTTGGAAGTTCGTTGTTCTTTTCCTTTGCTTTATCTGCTTTCCGGGGCGCATGAATACCTATAGCTGTTCCATCCGGACCGACCAGATACTTATTTTTCTGAGTAATATACAATATCAGACTTAACCCCATCATGACAGCTGCAACCAGAAATCCCCATCTGAAATCGGCAGGATTGCCCGTATCGCCCAGGAATCCACAAAGTAGCGGCGACAGAAATGCACCCACATTCACACCCATATAAAAAATGGTATAAGCCGAATCGAGCCGTTTGTCGCCTCTTTCGTACAACTGACCTACAATGGTTGAAATGTTGGGTTTGAAAAAACCGTTCCCAAAAATAAGTCCGGCCAGACCGCAATACATCAGCCACCGGGCCAGTTCGGTACTCTGGTAATTGAGTGCGCTGGCGAACATAAACAATTGTCCCAGCACCATCAGCACGGCACCCCAGAATATGGATCTGCGCATACCTAAATATCTGTCGGCTACATAACCACCGATAAGCGGAGTGAGGTAAACAAGACCGGTATAATTACCATAAATTGCTGATGCAAATTCCTTATCCATCAGCAGGGCTTTAATTAAATAGAGCACAAATATGGCACGCATTCCGTAATAACTGAAACGCTCCGACATACCTGTGGCAAAAACAAAATAAAGCCCTTTGGGATGTGATTGTTTGATGTTCTCTGACATAGAAATTAATGTTTTATTACAAAAAAATGAACGCCCGATTTATTGCGTTCATTTTTTTACGATTTATAATGCAATGCAAATATACAATTATTTTTTGAATGAAGCAGATAGGCCAGTCAGATAATGATTTATCTCTTTTTATCCAGTTCGATCATAACGCTTTCAACACTTCCTCCGAGGGGCGGATTGAGTTTGGTAAGCTGAACATGTAAGGACTGTATCTTTGGAAAATTATTGAAAACAGCGTCCAATATGCGTTGTCCGGCATGTTCAATCAGGTCCGACGATTTCTCCATCTCCTGTTTGACCACATCATACACCAGCTGGTAATTCAGCGTATCATCCAGATTATCCGTTAACCCCGCAACGGAGGTATCGAGCTCCATGCGTAAAGTTACGAGAAACGTGTTGCCCAACTGCTTTTCATGCTCCAGACAACCATGGAAAGCATGAAATTTCATATTTTGTAGAGTAATAAAAGCCATATATTCTGGTTTATTTCAATACATAATGAGCTAAAATCTTCTGAACGTCGTAAACATTGACCGATTTGTTGAAGTTTCGGGTAACACTCGGGTTCTGCTCGCTCGAAATCCATATTTTCAGCTCAGCATCCAGATCAAAGGGACCTGCGGACTCGATACTGAACTTTGAAATACTTTTATAGGGAACTGATAAATATTCCTGTTTGCTCCCGGTAATTCCCTGAACATTTATCATAATCAATCGCTTACTGGTAAAAATAAACGTATCGCGGATAAGTTTGAAACCCATCTCAATAACTTCATCTTTGGTCAGCAGTTTACCAAATTCTTTTTCGATTTTTGCAGGATCAATGGTTCCCGCATTGCCCATAAGTGCTGAAAATAGTCCCATATTAATTTATTTTATTTGAAAAAAGTATATCTGATGTTATACGAAACTATTCCGGCGAAGAAAAGATTTTATCAGCTTCATCGTTCCCGTTTCGTTATCCATTCTCGGAGCATGTCCCGCGTTGGGTATCACAGCAGTCGTAACCGGTGCAGACATCTCCTTTTTTAGTACGTTTTGCTGTTCTACGGTATCGTAAGGATCATCCTTGCCACGAAATGCCAGTACCGGACAGCGAATATCGCTGAGCAGTGGAATAATACTCCAGTCGGCAAAGTTACCGCTCAACCAGGTTTCATGCCAGCGTTTGAAAAGTTCTGCGGTTTTGTCACCATGATACTTTTCGAGGGTTTGAAGCAATGAGTTTTGTTTTGCTCTTTCGCGACTTTCCAGTACCGCTATTTTTCCTTTTTCTTCGATAAAAGTGTGTGCACTTTCGGCAATCACGGCAGCAATTCGTTCCGGATATTTTGCCGCAGCTATCAATGCTATTGTTGCACCATCGCTGTGACCATACAAAACCGCTTTTTTTATATTAACTTCATCCATTACCCGGATAAGTTCACCGGCTTCGTGGTGCAGATAAAACTTGTCGCGTTGTCCAGCTGTGAAGGGTGATGAGCGACCGTAACCCCTGCGATCATATACAAAAGCATTCAGGCTCACAATCTTCATCAGTTTCTCAGGAAAGTCGCCCCACATCCCGACACATCCCCACGAGTCGTGCAAAAAAATCAAAACAGGTTCTTCAGGATTTTCAGAATATCCGGTCTTTTCGTAATAAACAGAGTAATCATCCAGCGTTAACTCGTTGATTTCTTTCATTTCCTGACAAAATTTTTGTTTTTCTACTGACAAAAGTACACAAAAACAGATAAAAACCGGAGAATTGATTTCTTATTTTTTCTGAATAGATACTTTTCAAGTACTTTTGCATTCAGGCTAATATTCAAATTTAATAAATCCACTCCGATGAAATCAAAAATTCTGATATTCTTTTTGGCAATAGCTTTAATCCCGGTTGCGGCATCCAATCCTGTCAAGCATTTTATTAATAACGATCTGCTCCGGAATGCCAATATCAGCATTACCGTAAAAAAACTGAACACAAACAAAACCGTCGAAAGTTACCGGTCCGATAATCCTGTCGCTCCGGCTTCTACGCAAAAACTGATTACCACCGCAACGGCTCTGGAATTGCTCGGACCTGAATTTCGCTTTGAAACGACCCTCGAAACAGATAATCCGGTAAGTCCCGACGGTACTCTGAACGGAAATCTGTACATACACGGCAGTGGCGACCCCACGCTTGGTTCTGCGATGCTGGGCGATACCGCTTTTCTCACCGAATGGGTAAAAAAAATCCAACTAGCTGGTATAAAAAGTATTAATGGCGCCATCGTTGCCGACGCAACCCGATTTGATACCGAAGGAGTAAATCCGAAATGGCTTTGGGAGGATATGGGAAACTACTACGGAGCAGGAGCTTATGGTATTTCGTACAAAGACAATCTGTACACACTCGAATTTCGTTCCGGAGAAATTGGCACCACTCCTGTGATTGTGAGAATGACCCCCGAAATACCCGGATTTGAGTTTAAGAACAACCTGAAAAGTTCCTCAATCAAATACGACAGCGCCTATTTCTACGGAGCACCATTTTCAGACTACAGAACCATTTATGGTGAAATTCCTGCGAACCGGCCATCATTTAAAGTCAAAGGCGATATTCCGCGTCCGGGATTACTGCTTGCGCGGGAGTTTACAAAAGCTCTCCTAGCGGCAGGCATAGAAGTGAGTTGCACAGCCACCGAAACTGAAGTGCGAAACAAGCAGAGAAACGTCATTTACACCCATTATTCACCTCAGTTACGTGATATCATTCGCGAAATCAATGTTCAGAGCAACAATCACTACGCGGAGCATGTTTTCCGTTACCTTTCACTACTGAATGACACTGTTGCTACGAGTAAAGGTTCTGTGGCAGTTATTAAAAAATTCTGGGCATCCAGATCACTGCCTGTCGACCAGCTTTTTATGTACGACGGTTCCGGACTATCACCTGTCAATGCCGTTTCGTCGGGTTTTATGGCCGGTTTGCTGGAGTATATGGATAAATCGATTTACAGCCAGGATTTCCGGGTTTCATTGCCGGTGGCAGGCAACAACGGCACCCTGAAGTCGTTTTTGAAAAACACCGCTTTGGAGGGAAAAACTCAGGCAAAAAGCGGCACCATACACCGCGTGAAGTGCTACGCCGGTTATATAACTTTGGATAATAAAAATTACGTATTTTCCATCATGATCAACAATCCCAACGGATCGCTCAGCGCGGCTACAAAAAAAATCGAAGAGTTTTTACTGTCAGTATGCAAATGAAATCAACTGCATTTTACATCGAATCGACTTCCTCAACCAACCTGCTGCTTCAGCAAATGATGCGGCAGGAAGATTTACCCGAAGGTTATATTGTTTACACAGGCTTTCAGACAGCAGGGAAAGGCCAGACTGGAAATTCCTGGGAAAGTGAACCAAACAAAAACCTACTGTTCAGCGTATTACTGCGCCCTCGCTCGATCAAAGCCGACAAACAGTTTATACTTTCACAAATCACAGGACTGGCTGTCAAAAAGGTGTTGGATAAATTCACCGGCGATATATCTATCAAATGGCCCAATGACATCTACTGGAAAGAAAAAAAAATTGGTGGCATCCTGATTGAAAACTCGCTGATAAGAGATTGTATCAACACGTGTGTCATTGGCATCGGCCTCAATGTCAATCAGGAAAAATTCCTGAGCGATGCTCCCAATCCCGTTTCGTTAAAGCAGATCACCGGCATTGACACAAACCGGGAAGAATTAATGATGCTTATCCGGGCTGAGATAATGGATTTGTACACCCGTTCTGCTCCGGATATTATTCATCAGCAATACCTGAACAGTTTATTTCGAAAAAACAGATATCACAGATACCTCGAAACAGCAACAAAAACAATGCTCCTGGCCGAAATCGAAAATGTATTGCCTGATGGTAAGTTGATTTTACGAACCGAATCGGATGATTTAAGAAAGTATTATTTCAAGGAAATTCAGTTTATACTGTAAAAGAAAAGAGCCGGACAAATCCGGCTCTTTGAATTATAAATACGTGTTGTCTCTAAATTTCCCACTGTTCAAGCGAACCAACCAGATCGTCAAAACACTTAATTTTTGATTTTTCCCTGACTTCTGCAATCTGATTATCCATGGCCTGGTCGTATGTTTCGGTCTGAACATCCCGTATAACACCCATAGCAATCGGCATTTCAGGCCCTTCCATCATGGCCAGTTTATACTGCAATGTAATATCCTCACAATGAGCATCGTGTACCAATAAATCTTTTTCTGTAACTCCGTTTTCGCCTATCGTTACAGCTTTCAACTCAAATCCGTCAAGCATTAAACCTTTATCGCGGTTCACACCATAAATCATAGGTTTACCGTGTTCCAGGAATATAATCCGGTCTGGACGGGTTTCTTTCTCAGCAATCCAACCGTGTGCTCCGTTATTGAATATCACACAATTTACGAGACATTCGACGATTGAAGTGCCTTTATGACGAGCAGCTGCCGATATGGTTTCCTGAGCATTTTTCAGATCGACATCCAGCAGACGGGCGAAAAATGTTCCGCGTGCGCCGAATGTAAGTTCAGCCGGACGGAAAGGACGCTCAATGGTGCCGTAAGGTGATGATTTTGTAACCATTCCCTTCTTTGTTGTCGGTGAGAATTGCCCCTTAGTCAAACCGTAAATCTGGTTATTGAACAACAATACATTTATATCGATATTACGACGAACACTGTGAATAAAGTGATTACCGCCAATAGCCAGACCATCTCCATCACCCGAAATCTGCCACACTGTAAGTTTAGGGTTGGCGATCTTAACTCCCGTAGCAACTGCAGCTGCGCGACCGTGGATGGTGTGAAAACCATAACTATTGATGTAATACGGCAACCGTGATGAACATCCGATACCTGAAATTACTGCAATATCCTGTGGTGCAACACCCATGTCGGCCATCACTTTCTGCAGACTGTTGAGTATAGCGTAGTCGCCGCAACCGGGACACCAGCGAACATACTGGTCGCTCTTAAAATCTTTCGGGGTATATTGTTTTATTTCTTCCATAGCTTCAATATTATTTCAGAATTAATTCAAAATGTTCTACAAGTTCTGCCATTGTAAATGGCTGACCCTGAACTTTGTTGTGTTGAAGGAAATTAACTCCCGGCACTTTGGAGCGGAGGAAGGTCGCAAACTGACCATTGTTGAGTTCACATACAACGACTTTTTTGTATTTAGAAATCACCTCTGCTGTATTTTTTGGCAGCGGATTGATGTAGTTGAAATGCGCCAAAGCTACTTTTTTTCCTTTTTCATTCATTTCGGATACTGCACTCATCAGGTGTCCGCGTGTTCCGCCCCAGCCTATTACGAGTAAATCTGCATCTTCGGCTCCAAATACAGTAAGCTCAGGAATAACAGCAGCTACGTTTTCCACTTTTTGGGCACGTGTATCCACCATTTTCTGATGATTTTCGCCATCAGTGGAGATGCTTCCTTTTTCGTAGTCCTTTTCCAAACCACCATTGCGGTGTTCGAAACCCGGAGTTCCCGGAATAGCCCAATAACGTACTTTTGTTTCTTCGTTTCTGAATGTAACCTTACAGCCTTCCATTCCAGGCTGCACGTAATTTGGTTTTATTTCGGGCATTTCTGCAAGCTTAGGCAGTTTCCAGAGCGAAGTTCCATTGCCAAGAAATGCATCAGTCAACAAAATGACCGGTGTCATATATTCAAGTGCAATTTTGGAAGCCATATAAGCATAATGGAAACAGTCGTCGGGTGTTCCCGGAGCCATTACCACCAGCGGGCTTTCGCCATTACGACCGTACAATGCCTGCAGTAAATCGGTCTGTTCGGTTTTTGTCGGCATACCGGTTGAAGGTCCGCTGCGCATAACATCTACAATGACAATAGGCAATTCGGCCATCACTGCGAGATTGATACCTTCTGATTTCAAAGCCAAACCGGGGCCAGAAGTGTTGGTCACAGCCAGACAGCCGGCAAATGCAGCTCCAATAGTAGTGGTAACACCAGCAATCTCATCTTCGCATTGTACTACTTTCGCACCCAGATCGCGGCGCAAAGCCAGTTCGTGCATAATATCCGTCGCAGGAGTGATGGGATAACTTCCTAAAAACAATTCCAGTCCTGCTTTTTCGGCAGCCGCAATAAATCCGTATGCGGTAGCTGTATTACCCGAAATGCTGGTATATTTCCCATGTGGGACATCATCAGATTTCTCGATGGTATAGGTGGGAACGGACAAATGTAAATTATAACCATAGTTGAACCCGTCTGTCAGCACTTTTACATTTGCTTCGAGAACCGAAGGTTTTTTTCTGAATTTATTTCCCAGAAAATGAACAGCCTGTTCCATCGGCCGGTTGAACAACCAGCAAATCAAACCCAGAGCAAACATATTTTTACTGCGAAGTATCGCTTTATTGTCCAATGGAAATCCTTCCAGACTTTTCTGTGTAAGAGTGGTGAGCTGAGCGGGCACCAGACTGATTGTTTCAGACACTGACATTTCGGCAAACGGATCGTCGGAGACAAATCCGGCTTTTACCAGGTCGTTCTTTTCGAAAGAATCCTGATCGAAAATGATTACACCGCCTTTTTTTACATGTTTAGCATTCACTTTGAGAGCTGCCGGATTCATAGCAACAAGCACATCGGCATCATCGCCGGGAGTATAGACTTTGCCAGATCCAATGTGAACCTGAAAACCGGAAACACCACCTACAGTACCCTGTGGAGCTCGTATCTCGGCAGGATAATCGGGAAATGTGGAAATTTCATTGCCAATGATGGCCGAAATGTTCGAAAAAATGGATCCGGTCAACTGCATGCCATCACCGGAATCTCCGGCAAACCGAACAACAACCTGGTCCAATTCTTTTACTTTGATTTTTTCCATGATTTAATTATCTTCAGAATTTTGAGGAATAGTCAGTTTAATTAAAAATCTGCATTTTTCGGAGTACGCGGGAAAGGAATTACATCGCGGATATTGGTCATACCTGTTACAAACAGCAGCAACCGTTCGAATCCCAGCCCGAAACCGGAGTGAGGCGCGGTACCAAACCGGCGAGTATCCAGATACCACCAGATGTCTTTTTCGGGAACACCCATGGAAGCTGCACGTGTTCTGAGCTTTTCGAAATCTTCTTCACGTTGCGAACCACCAATGATCTCCCCGATTTTGGGGAAAAGTACATCCATTGCCCGTACGGTTTTACCATCATCATTTTGCTTCATGTAGAATGCTTTGATTTCTTGCGGATAATCGGTCAGGATAACAGGTTTTTTGAAATGCTGCTCTACCAGATAACGTTCGTGTTCGGATTGAAGATCGGTTCCCCAGCCCACCGGATATTCAAATTTATATCCTTTGCTTACAGCTTCTTCCAGAATTTTTACTCCTTCGGTGTAAGGCAGACGTACAAAATCATTATCAACAACAAATCGAAGTCTTTCTATCAGTTCCTTATCATACATTTCAGCGAGGAAGTTCAAATCATCTATACAGTTATCGAGCGCCCACTGGATGCAGTACTGAATAAAATCCTGCGCCAGCTGCATGTTTTCTTCTATTTCGTTGAATGCCACTTCGGGTTCAATCATCCAGAATTCGGAAAGGTGACGCGGAGTGTTTGAATTCTCTGCACGGAAAGTTGGTCCGAATGTATAAATAGCTCCCAGCGCCATAGCGGCAAGTTCACCCTCAAGCTGTCCGGATACGGTCAGGTTTGCCGGTTTTCCGAAGAAATCGTCGCTGTAATCTACCTTGCCTTCTTCCGTCAGTTTGATGTTTTCAAGATCAAGTGTGGTTACCTGAAACATTTGTCCGGCACCTTCGGCATCCGAAGCGGTAATGAGCGGAGTGTGAAAATAGAAAAATCCGCGGTCGTGGAAGAATTTATGTATAGCAATGGCCATGTGATGACGAACACGGAAAACAGCGCCAAAGGTATTGGTGCGCGGACGCAAATGTGCTATTTCGCGTAAAAACTCCAATGAATGTCCTTTTTTCTGCAGAGGATATGTTTCCGGATCAGCTCCTCCGTAAATAAGTATGTCATCAGCCTGAATTTCGACTGTCTGGCCTTTACCCTGCGATTCGACGAGCTTTCCGGTTACGCTGATACAAGCGCCGGTGGTTACGGTTTTCAGTTTTTCTTCATCCAGTTTTGCCAGATCAACAACAATCTGAATATTATGTATCGTTGAACCGTCATTCAGGGCGATAAAGCTAACATTTTTATTACCACGACGGGTTCTAACCCAGCCTTTAATGTTTACATCTACTCCATAGTCAGTTCTTTTCAGAACATCAACAATTTTTGTTCTCTGCATAAATATATAATTGTAATTTTGTGTTAGTTAAGTCATAGTTATTGAAATGCAAAAGTAATACTTTTAGTTCAATAAAGCTTAAAAAAACAAACAAAAAGCACCTGTTCGGGAGAACAGATGCTTTTTGTTTGCAATACTCTATAATTTCATTTTATTTTTTTTTCGTTGACTGACTCCTTATATCACCAATCATACTCATGGCGCAACGGAAACCAATGTCGTTAGCAGATTTGTCCTGATCCAAAGCCCGACGGGTAGATGGATTCAGCCAATAGGCACGGTCTTTGAACGAACCACCTTTGTAAACACGTGTTCTGTCTGATATTTTCGGAGCAAGAATATCCGTTGGATCGAGTTTTTCGTTATTGGCTAATGCTTCGAGACCTTCAGGTTCGGTAATCAGCGGGAAATCGGTGTTGATTTTGGTTGTCTCATCACCGTCATGAAAACTGCGTTTATCATCACCCGGTAAAACTCCGGTTGCCACGCGTCCCAGCGAGTCGATTTTCAGTGTATAGTTGCCGATGGCATCTTTTGCAGTGGCCAGATAAGTGCGGTATTCATTACCACGGAAAGAGTTATATTCAGCCATTTCGTCGAAAGTGGTTGAACGATAAACGTCCATCACCCATTCGTTAACATTACCCGCCATGTTGTATAAACCAAAATCATTCGGTAAATATGAGTTTACCGCATTAGTTATGGCAGCCTTATCGTTCAGGCTTCCTGAAGTTCCCATCATATCGCCGCGTCCGCGAACGAAGTTAGCCTGCATTTCTCCAAGGTATTTTCCTTTTTTATTGTAGCGCAACTGACTTCCGTTCCAGGGATAAACTTTTCCTTCTTTCACCAAACCGTCTTTCGAATCTGATTTTATGGCGTATGCCGCAAATTCCCATTCGGCTTCAGTCGGGAGCCTGTAATTCGAAAACATGATTCCGTCCGACATGTCGGCTTTACGGGTTTGACCGTAAATATCCTTCAGCGATTTCTTTCCGGCTTTCGGATTGTATTTGTTGTGAAAAATATATTTCTGAGTGTTGAATACAAAATTATTGGCAATGGAGTCTGCATTCGTAATTTTCTTAAGCGATGAGAAATCAGGTGCCTCAATTACACCGGCGTTAATCAGCGCCAGCTCGTTTACACGGTCTGTACGCCATTGACAGTAATCCATAGCCTGTTCCCAGGTTACACCTACAATGGGATATTCATCAAAAGCGGGGTGAGTAAAATAGTGCTCAAGAAGTGGCTCGTTATATGCAAGCGGTTCACGCCATACCTCGCCATTAGGCTGCGCTCTTTCTACCAGTTGCGGAGCTGTCTGTTGAAACACGGTTTTCATCCAGTGTGTATATTCACGCCAGTTTACATTACTGATTTCGTACTGGTCCATGTAGAATGACATCACCGTGATGCGGCGACGCAGGTTGTTACGTTCACCGGTGATTACTTCTCCTTTTTCACCAATGGTAAATGTACCTCCTTCGATGGCAATCATACCGGTTGGCACCTGAGCTTTGTAGTTCTTTTTCACTCCAAAACCGGTCATTTTTTCGTCATTGTATCTCCACCCTGTGGTATTGGATATCGCTGATTTTTTACCCGAACCAAAACCGGCACTGGCGCCTGATTTTGAACCGCATGAAGCAATAACCAGTGTGGCAAAAGTGAATGTCAGTAGTTTAGCAACGTTAATCAATTTCATATAAAACAATAGTAAATTGTTGGTTAGTTTTAGCTTAAGATAGTCTGCAAAATTAGTACTTTTTTTTATGAATGAGCCTTTTATGCTAAAAAAATTAATAGTTTTGATATCTGTACTGTATATAACTCATTTTCGGTACTTATCGTATATTATGAAGTAAAATTATTAATAAATCTGTTAAAATGAAGCATACAAGCATTTATTTTTTTACTTTTGTGGAGAAATAAACACTTTTAATGCCCAAAGCTAACGTGAATAAATTTTATACGAATGAATAAAATTCCTTTCCAGTTAACTCTGAATGGCCGGTTATTCGACTTGTCAAAACCTGCTGTAATGGCAATTGCCAACCTGACACCCGATTCTTTTTTCAGCGGAAGCAGGTTATTTTCGGAGAGAGAGGTATTGAACCGTGTTGAAAAAGCATTCGCCGAAGGCGCTTCAATACTTGACATAGGAGCTTACTCCACCCGCCCATCGGCAACTCACATTACCGAAGAAGAAGAGCTGGAAAGGCTCCGTTCGCCACTCAAAGCCATTCGAAAACATTTTCCGGACATCGTCATTTCACTTGACACCTTCCGCTCCGGTGTGGCACGATGGGGAGTAGAGGAATGTCGTGTGGATATCATTAACGACATCAGCGGCGGAACCATGGACGACATGATGTTCGAGACAGTAGCGGTTTTAAATACGGCATACATACTCACGCACACCCGGGGCACTCCCCAGACAATGCAGCAGCTGACGCAATACGAGAACATGATGTCTGAAATACTTTTCTATTTCGGAAAAAAAGTGGCACAGCTTGTTCACCTGGGAGTGAAAGATATCATCATTGATCCCGGATTTGGTTTCGCGAAAACGCTAGATCAAAACTATGAATTGCTAAAAAAAATGAGCTATTTCAAAGAACTGAATCTCCCTGTTTTATATGGTATTTCGAGAAAATCAATGATTTACAACCTGCTGGGAAATACTCCCGAAGAAGCACTCAACGGTACAACGGCGCTCAACATGCTGGGGCTGATGAACGGAGCGGATATTCTTCGGGTTCATGATGTGAAAGAAGCGGTTGAAGCCGTTAAATTATTTGATAAATATAACAACAGCTGATTTTCAGGGTTTGATGACAGTCCGCAGTAATTATTTCCTTTTAAATTTAGATTTATTCATCTTATGCTTTCATAAAAACCAAACAATATGGCTTTTAATATCGGTATTAAAGACATCATTGATATATTCTTAACGGCATTTCTGCTTTACGGAGCCTTCAGACTGCTGAAACGCTCCGGCGCGCTGAATGTTTTTCTGGGTATCATGACCTTCGTTATCATCTGGTTTGTGGTATCCAAGGTACTGCGCATGGAATTACTGGGTGAAATTCTCGACGGACTGGTAAACGTTGGTGCCTTTGCGCTGATTGTGCTTTTTCAGGAAGAAATACGGCGGTTCTTTTCCAGACTCGGGTCCCGAAAAAACTGGGGAATTCTGAACTATTTCAAGAAATTCCTGAAAGGTACGGAAAACGAACAAATCCGAACCGACTACGATCTGATACAAATTGTAATAGCATGCCGCAACCTATCTAAAACGGCCACCGGAGGTCTGATTATCATCACACGCACCAACGATCTGGAATTCTACACGCAATCGGGCGAAATAATCGACTCGCGCATCACCTCGCGGCTGATTGAAAATATCTTCTTCAAAAACAGTCCGTTGCACGACGGAGCCCTGATCATCTCCAACCGCCGACTGAAAGCAGCTGCATGCATTCTGCCCGTATCCCGCAACCAGAGTATTCCCAAACGACTCGGACTTCGGCACCGGTCAGCGCTCGGCATTTCGGAAATATCCGATGCCATTGCCATCGTCATTTCCGAAGAAACCGGCCATATATCCTGGGCAATAAATGGTAAACTAACTATCAACGGCAAACCCGAAGAACTGGAACATGTGCTTTCGGAAGAAATTGCCGAATACTCCAAAACAACAAACCCATGAAACGACTGTTTTTTCTATCCATCCTGCTCATCGGGATTCAGGTCACCATGGCAAAAACAGCCCCGGCTTACGGCGATCTGAAAACAAATCTTTTTACTGATCTGAATATTCAGTTTAATCCTGCAAAGTATCCTGACGGCGTGAACGAAACCGACGGAATCATCCGGCTGGCAAACGGACGAATCGTCCTAAAAAAGATTGATTTACCGGAATACAAACGCAATGTGCAGATCACGGCCAAACTCAGACTTACCTCCAACGGAGATCCCTGGGATAAATCCGGTTCCTGTTTCATCATCCCGAAAGAGTCGCTCATCAACATGATAACCGTAGCCCGCGGCACTGTGAAGTATCCGGAGATTGACTCAACAAAACTCGAAAAACTGGTTGGCACCGTCGCCGGAAAAGATTATTTGCCCACGGTGGAATTGATGCGGTTTATGACTCCTTTTGGTGTGGGACATTTTAGTGCCGAAAAAGATTCGACATCGTACAAACGGCGTCCGGTGTATATTGATGGCTGGGCACAGGAAGCCGTCTGGCAGCAGAATATCACCGATTTATATCCTCTGCTGAAAGGTGAAGCTTACGTGGGTATTTACATCGACACCTGGACTGAAAAAGGTTATGTGGTGAACCTCGAAATAAATGTTGAGGAAAGCAAAATAAAACAGGATGTGATGCCCGCCCGAAAGGTGATGCCGTTAATCAATACGGTTTATTACATTGGTCAGACTTACCCAGATATATTTGCCAGAAAGGATGTAACCGCTCCTTTTACCCTGCCACTGAAAGCTAAAAACGTCCGGTTGAAATATATCGTAACGGGTCACGGAGGTCATTCCGGCGGTGATGAATTCGTACAGAAAGAAAACATCCTGTCGATTGACGACACTGTCATTCACCGCTTTATACCCTGGCGCAACGATTGTGCATCCTTTCGCCGCTTCAATCCCACATCGGGGGTGTGGCTGCACAAACGCACCATTGCTTACATCAGTGAAGAAGGCAGAGCCGAAAAGGAAATAGAAGAACCGATTGCCTCTTCCGATCTTTCGCGTTCCAACTGGTGTCCGGGAAGCGATGTACCTCCGGTGATTGTACCGCTCAGCGATATACAGGGTGGCGAACACACTCTCACAATCAGCATACCCAACGCACAGGCTATCGAAGATAATAAGCTAAATCACTGGCTGGTATCGGCATACCTGGTCTGGGAAGAATAATATAAATAAATGAAGAGAAAATAAACAGAATAAAACGATGAATATATTACTTTTAGGATCAGGAGGCAGGGAACATGCCCTCGCCTGGAAAATGGCGCAAAGCCCGAAACTCACCAAACTTTATATTGCCCCGGGAAATGCCGGAACAAAACTGGCGGGCGAAAATCTCCCTGTGAATATCTCCGATTTTCAGGCTGTAAAAAAGACAGTACTTGATTATAACATCAACCTCGTGGTGGTAGGTCCCGAAGAACCGCTGGTAAACGGAATTGCCGACTTTTTTGAAACTGACGAAGATTTAAAAACTATTCCGATAATCGGACCAAACCGGATAGCCGCGCAACTGGAAGGCAGCAAGGATTTTTCGAAACAATTCATGATACGTCACAACATTCCGACAGCAGGATATTTGTCAGTCACTTCCGAAAATCTGAATGCAGGTATCGATTTTCTGAAAGAATTGAAAGCACCGTATGTGCTGAAAGCGGATGGATTGTCGGCCGGTAAAGGAGTACTGATTATCTCCAATTTAGATGAAGCAATTGAAGAACTAAAGAAAATGCTGGGTGGCAAATTCGGGAAAGCCAGTCAAACGGTAGTCATCGAAGAATTCCTTTCAGGAATCGAATGCTCGGTTTTTGTCATCACCGACGGGAAGAACTATAAAATTCTGCCCGAAGCCAAAGATTATAAACGCATCGGTGAAGGGGATACCGGACTGAATACCGGTGGGATGGGCGCTGTGTCGCCGGTAAGTTTTGCCGATGAAACCTATATGCGGAAAGTTGAGGAACGCATCATCCGTCCAACCGTCGAAGGGCTTCAGGCCGATGGCATTACGTACAAGGGTTTTATTTTCTTCGGACTGATTAAAGTAGAAAACGAACCCATGGTGATAGAATACAATGCCCGGATGGGTGACCCCGAAACAGAAGTTGTGATGCTTAGACTGAAATCGGATCTTGTTGACCTGCTCGAAGGGGTTGCAGCTGGTAACCTGGATGAAAAAACGGTTGAATTTGATGAGCGTTCAGCGGTGACAGTGATGCTCGTTTCCGGTGGCTACCCCGATGCTTACGAAAAAGGAAAAGTGATTACAGGGCTTGAAGGTGTGAAAGACAGCATTGCTTTCCACGCCGGTACCACCGAAAAAGACGGCAATATCATTACCAACGGCGGACGTGTGATCGCTTTGAGTTCTTATGGAAAAAATAAGGACGAAGCGTTGGCGCAATCTTTCAGAAATGCCCAACTGGTTGATTTCGAGAAAAAATACTTCCGGAGGGATATCGGATTTGATATCTAAAAACCGGTTTTTTCTGAATCAGAATTACTTTCTGACTTATTTCTATTTTTCTATCTATAATTGTTTTAATTTATGGCTAAAATATTGGTTATTGACGACGAACGCAGCATCCGGAATACACTGAAAGATATCCTGGAGTTCGAAAAACATAAGGTAATCCTGGCCGAAAACGGAAAACAGGGACTGGAAGCAGCGCTGAATGATCTTTTCGACATCATTTTTTCGGATATCAAAATGCCCGAGATGGACGGTATCGAGCTGCTCGAACAACTGAAGGAAAAAGAAGTGGAAGCTCCCGTGGTCATGATCTCGGGTCATGGCAATATCGAAACAGCCGTTGACTGCATCAAAAAAGGAGCTTTTGATTTTATCGAAAAACCCATCGACCTCAACCGCCTGCTCATTACCGTACGGAACGCACTCGAGAAAAACAACCTGGTGACCGAAACCAAAACACTGAAAAAGAAAATAGCCAAAAAACTGCAGATGGTGGGAAATACGCCAAGCATCGAAAGAGTGCGTGAGATGATACACAAAGTTGCACCCACCGACGCACGCGTGCTTATCACTGGCGCGAACGGTACCGGTAAAGAAATTGTCGCACGACTTTTGTATGAATACAGCAACCGCGTGCAGGGACCTTACGTGGAAGTAAACTGTGCTGCCATACCTTCGGAACTGATTGAAAGTGAACTTTTCGGACACGAAAAAGGTTCGTTCACTTCGGCCGTAAAACAGCGTATCGGTAAATTTGAACAAGCCGACAACGGCACCATCTTCCTTGACGAAATCGGCGACATGAGCCTCGCTGCACAAACCAAAGTGCTGCGCGCCCTGCAGGAAAATGAAATTTCGCGCGTGGGCAGCGATAAGAACATCAAAGTCAATGTACGCGTGATCGCTGCCACCAACAAAGACCTCAAAGCCGAAATTGAAAAGGGAAACTTCCGCGAAGACCTTTTCCATCGCCTGAATGTAATACCCATCCACGTCCCTACGCTGGACGAACGCAAGGACGATATTCCGCTGCTGGTCACTCATTTCTGCGAACTTATTTGCGCCGAACAGGGCATCCAGCTGAAATCTTTCGATGCTAAAGCGGTGAAGGCCCTTCAGGAACGTTCCTGGACCGGAAATATCCGCGAACTCCGCAACGTGGTGGAACGGCTCATCATTCTGGGAGGAAGCAAGATTACGAAAGAAGATGTTGAAATGTTTTCTTAATGAAAATGAAAGCTAAAAAAACCTATTCTACAATTTCTGAACAGAATTTTTTGATTCTAATTTCTACCTTTGCAAACAACTAATGCAACATTCGGCATACAAAAAAACTTCAAGCATAAACTGTGAGAGAGAAAAACGATCCATTATGAAACCCTTCAACGAACTCAAAATTGCAATTTGCAACGACCACGCAGGTTACGAACTGAAAAACATCATTCTGAAACACATAGCCGATAAATCACCGGCCGAATTCAAAGACTTCGGATGCGACAGCCCCGAAAGCTGCGACTACCCCGACTATGCTCACCCGATGGCTACAGCTATCGAAAACGGACAGTTTGATTACGGAATTTCGATTTGCGGTACAGGAAATGGTATTAGTATGGTGTTGAACAAACATCAGGGTATCCGGGCTGCACTGTGCTGGAACGAAGAAATTGCCGTATTGGGACGGCTTCATAACAATGCCAACGTGATTTCACTTCCTGCACGATTTATTACGGAAGAACAGGCACTGGCGATGATTGACGCTTTCTTCTCCACCGGGTTTGAAGGTGGCAGACATCAGAGAAGGATTGATAAAATACCTGTACAATAAACCATACCGGCCGGACGTAACCAGTTTATTATTATAAATACATTCTTTCACCCTCACTTCGGGTGTATAAAAGGACAAATATGAGCAGAACTGAAATATCAAAATACGGTGAATTTGGATTAATCAAACACCTTACCGAAAAAATTAAATTACAAAATTCTTCATCGCTCAAAGGGGTTGGAGATGACGCTGCTGTGCTCGATTATAAAGACAAACGTGTACTGGTCACTACCGATTTATTATTGGAAGGCATTCATTTTGATCTGACTTACATGCCGCTGAAACACCTTGGCTACAAATCGGCTGTGGTCAATTTCTCCGATATCTATGCCATGAACGGACAGCCCAAACAGATTACGGTTTCTCTGGGAGTTTCAAAGCGTTTTTCGGTGGAAGATCTGGACGAAATCTATGCGGGAATTGATCTGGCTTGTGAAAAATACGGGGTTGACCTGGTGGGCGGTGATACTTCCGCTTCCCTCACCGGCCTGATTATCAGCATTACCTGCATCGGTGAAGGTGAAAAGGATAAAATTGTGTACCGCAACGGTGCAAAACCGAATGACCTGATTTGCGTTAGCGGCGATCTGGGTTCCGCGTACATGGGTTTGCAGTTGCTCGAACGCGAAAAAACTGTTTTCTCCGGTCAGCAGGAAAACGTACAGCCCGATTTCGAGGGTAAAGAATACATCCTGCAACGTCAGCTGAAACCCGAAGCCCGGAAAGATATTGTGGAGGCACTGAGCCGGAAAGGAATTGTACCCTCTTCCATGATGGATATTTCCGACGGGCTATCTTCCGAACTGATACATATCTGCACCCAGAGCAACACAGGATGCCGCATCTATGAAGATAAAATTCCTATCAATTATGAAGCTGCCGTCATGGCTGAGGAGCTGAACATGAATCTGGTTACCGCGGCGCTCAACGGAGGCGAGGATTACGAGCTTCTGTTTACCGTTTCGCTCGATGATTATGATAAAATTGTACCTATGGAAGGTATCGGCATCATCGGTCACATCACCAAGCCGGAACTTGGACTCTGTTTGGTTGGAAGAGAAGGCGAAGAAATTGCCCTCAAAGCTCAGGGCTGGAATTCGCTGAAATAAAACATACGATATCGCTTCCCGCATAGATATGGATGCAATCTATGAAATCATCTTAACATTTAATTTATGTGTAAATTTGACTAATTAGCAATAAAAATCACGGAGAAATTTCTTCTTCAACTACGAATGTCACGAATGACACGAACATATTCACTGAATAATCTTGTTCATTCGTAGTATTAGTGTAATTCGTAGTTTAACTATTTTCTTTTTTCCCAAACCTTCGTGATTTGTTAAAAAGTCCAGACGAATTCTATGAAATATTCTTTTCAACTATTTCTGATTTTTCTTGGTCTGGTTACTTACCAGCCTACCTGCTCTGTCAGTTTACCTGTTATTCCAAAACCCAACCATATGTTTTTTGTGGGTTTGTGTAACAGCCATGAGACGCTCTGCCAAACACCGGGAGCTGGAGATTTTGTGCACTAAGAAGAATGATGTATCCTTTTTAGCAGATGATTTGTAAGATCAATAGTCAGCTCCAGATAACCAGTGGTTATTATATTCGCCATTAAATCTGTATATTTGTCATCGAAATTTGGTGGTTAGGATAAAACAGACGTAATCTCAATTCTCAAATGGAAAAATTATTTTTGATATTAGGTCAGGTGATGCCTTTAAGCTCACAGCTACGGGAAAGTCTGAGTGAAAAAGTATTTATCTTAAAAGTGAAAAAGGGCGAAATTTTACTTCACGAAGATAGAATCTGTAATCATCTATACTTTATAAAAAAAGGCTTTCTGCGAGGTTTTCATTATCATGATGGAAAAGAAATTACGGCTTGGTTTGGATTTGAAAATGATATTGCCACTTCCATTTATTCATTTGTTATCCAAGGTGTTGGATTTGAAAATATTGAGGTTGTTGAAGACAGTATTTTATATGGTATTACCCACGATGATTTGAGCAGTATCTACCAACAGCATCCCGAATTCAATTACGTAGGCCGATTGCTAACCGAAAAATATTATGTCGACTTAATGGAACGTACACTTTGTCTCCAGTTTCAACCGGCTAGAGAAAGGTACGAACAGCTTGTAGCCACTCACCCACACATACTTAAACGAGCCTCTCTGGGTCAAATTGCATCCTATCTGGGGATTTCGCAGGAAACACTCAGCCGGATACGTTCTAAAAATTGATTACACCTTCTATTTTTTGACTTTTGTCAAAAGTTTCATTCTATAATATTCGGATATTTGTTCCCAAATTCTGACAGTCAGTTTCTTTGATGTCTGGATTAGAAAATAAGTATTATCATTCAGTATTAAGGTGTAAGAAAATGAAAAGAGCAAAGTTTGAAGACAAGAATGTAGCCGTTGACATTCTGACAAAATCGTTTAAAAATGATCCTCACATCAACTTCTTGTTAGAGAAATCGAAGAACAAAAACAAGTTGAGGATTATTATGGAATATGTATTTGAGGAATCGTTCAATAAAGGCGAAATTTATCTAAATGAGGACAATACGGCGGTAGCCCTTTGGAATACGTCGAAGGGTGAAAAGATTAATTGGCGGTTTATTTACAGAAATATTTCATTTCTGTTTCGAATAGGGGTCGCATCTACTGTCAGAATTCTAAAAATGGATAAGCTTGTACATGACTATCACCCGAAAAAAGAACAGTTTGCCCATTTGTACACGATAGGAGTTTTGCCCGAAAGTCAGGGTAAGGGCTATGCTCGAAAAATGATAGATTTTATGGCTGAGAAAATGAGTAAAACAAAATCAGCGCTTTATCTTGAAACTGCAAATGCGACAAACATAAGTATTTACAACAAAATTGGATTCCATGTTTTCCAAACGATTGATGTAGATGGACACAAATTGTTTTGTATGAAAAAAGAGTGATAAAACTAATGTGCGGTATATAATCAGGTCTGATTAACGTAAGTCCGACATAAGAAATAGTCCGTTAGGACTTAAATATCAATAGAAAGCGTGTTTTTATTTAGGTTCATTTCCCGTAGAGAATTGATATATTTATCCCCTAACGGGGAATCTAATTTATTTAATAACCTATTTCTATGGATATTAATTCCCTACAGGAATACAGACTATTGTATTTGAATTGGTTAAAAGAATTGCTGCATCAATCTGCCGATTCAGACAATGTAATTATTTCCACCGGTTGCGGTGTGCCCTGTCATTTTAATAATATGGATGTGATGAACATGTGAACGACCATTTACATACATCTGACAACCAAACAACTGGCTGATTACTTACGACAAACAAAATATTTCAAAACGTCCGATATTAGCTTCTTTACAAAGCGATGGATTTAGAAACATTCATTGCTGAAAACTTATCAAAAAGAGAAAGCTATTACCTTCAGGCGCATCATCGTGTTTCAGGAACGGACGAGGAAATTTCAAACAAAACCTGAATATTTATTAAGTGTCAAAACGAATTAACTATTCTTTGCAGCTATATTCAAGCATATAGCCATTAAATTTTATGGTCCTGATAGATAATCTTGTGTCTTTTTTTATCATTCCCCGAAGTTTTGAAATCAGGTTGTTCAAGGCGGCTTCGTTTGTTGAACTAAATTCGTCACCCCACAATTCTTTGGTGAATTCTTCCCGTTTAACGACTTTGTTTACGTTTTTAATCAATAACAGCAAGCCATTTTTCTCCAGTGGGCTCAGGTGTTTGATAAGTTCTTCTTTATAAATTAATTTTTGATTGGTGAGTTCCAAACTATACATACCTATTGGAATAACGTTTTCTTGCGAATGGTCATAAGAAAAACGTTGAATATATGCTTCCAATTCCTGAATCTCGAAAGGTTTTTTGAGAAAACAAACGCCACCTACCGAAAGTCCTTTGGAGATATTTTCGATTTGAGTATGCGAAGAGATAAATATCACAGGAATAGCGGGAAAGTATTTCAGAATATTTTCTGCCTCTTCAATACCGTTTTGCTTTCCAATTTCAACGTCGAGTACAATGACACTGGGGCTGAATTCCTTGATTATCCCGTTAATACCAACCAATGAATTTTGAAAATGAACTTCGTAACCCAACGAAGTTAAAGCCATATTTATAAGTCGGCCTAAATCAATGTCATCGTCAACAAGAAGGACTTTCTGCCCCCCATCCCCCTGAAGGGGGTGTTTTTGCGAAGAGGTATTATTGTTTTGTTGTTCGTCTAAATTATTCATAATTCAATTTTATTTAAATCAATTATTTACCCCTTCAGGGGACTAAAGGTAGGTAACTCTATTACAAACGTAGTTCCAGTCTGGTTGTTATTTTGTATGTAAATTTTCCCTTTGTGAGCTTCTACTATTTGTTTTGTAAACGAAAGTCCGATCCCGTGTCCTTTTACATCTCCGGATTCTGAATTTCGATAAAACTCTTTAAATACTTTTTTCTGCAGGTTAACCGGAACGCCCGGGCCATTATCATTGAATGAAAGAAATACTTTATTGTCTTTGACGGATGATGAAACAGTTATTTCCACGTTCACAGGCGAATACTTAACGGCATTGTCCAATAAATTCCGGATACATCCTTCAAAATAGGTGTTATCAACATTCAGGGTAAAATCTGCAGGAGCGAGTATGTGGTAATTTATGATTTTATCTTTATAAATCAGTTTTAGTTCTTCCATTAATTCCGTGCATCGTTCGGTGAAATGATAAGTAGTTTTATTCATAACCAACTTATTATTGCCCGCATTAAACACCGGGAGCAGCAATTCTATTTTTTCTGAAAGGTGTTTTACTCTCGTTTTAGCTGTACTTAAATTTTGTTTTTTTACAGTTTCTTTTTCGGTGCTTTCAAAAAATCCGAGCATGGTATAAACATATGACAGAGGCGATTTTAGATCGTGAATAATGCCGCTTACAGATTTCTCCCTCCATTGCAGTTGCAAGGTTCTTTTTCTTAACAGCAGCAACTGAAAAATAATAAAAACGGCAACTAAAATAATTGCCACGGAAGTAATACCGATGGAAAACAACATATTGCGCACCTGTGCGGAAGGTTTTAAATTAAAATCAGCTTTGATATGATATGTTTTTTTGCTTCCCAGCGGAATATCTATTTTGAAAGGTGATGTTAACGACTTTTTACCGTAAGAAACAGAATCGATGGAGCGATTATTTTTATATAGTTTCAATGAATAATACGATACTTCTTTGATGCGGGGATAGCTTTTCCTGAAAACAGAATCAATAAAGTTTATATGAAATCGATTTGCTTTTAGAGCCAAATCTGCAAATACATTTTCAACTAAATCGCCAGGATTTTTTTCGGAATCATAATTATTTGTAATGACAATATCGCTTTTAAGGGTATCATTTTTATCTTCAACTTCAATCATTGTCATTGGCGTAACATAATTGTTTTTACTATCTTTTTTGCTTGAAGATGCTAAACAATGATATTTGACGACACTTGATAAATTCGCAGAAACTTCATCTTTATATCTCTTTTTATCTATTTCCCATAACTGATTAAACCAGATCAACTGGGAAATAATCAAAATCATCAAAACAGCGAGAGCAGATAATACTTGTTTTGTCATAAGATCGGCTTGTTAAGATTAATCCGAACAAAATTAGAGAAAAAACAAAGGAGAGTTCTATTCACAATGTTAATCATTGTTATAGTTTAATTATTTAAATTCACAACCTAATAAAATTAATTTCCCAAACTAATCAATTTTTTTTATAATATATCCAAACGGTTAGATTAGTGAGATGAAAATTGATTAGATTGGTTACACAAATATTAGACCTTGATTATAAACGCTTTACCATGTTGCTTGCATATTTGCAGTGTGAATTAAACCCCTTAAAATATGCAGTTATGAATTTAAAAAACATTTTTCGATCAGAAACAGAAATCCTAAACAAAGAACAATTAAGTAAAATAATTGGAGGTAGAAAAGTAGAAGTGACTATCGGTGGTAAAACAGTTATTGTCGAGGTGCCGGATTAACTTGCTGTTTCTTAAATTTTGACAATCCAACCTAACCAAAATCATTTTCCAATCTAATCAAAATGGCAAAATGTGAGGTTAGGTTGTTTCTTTTTTATTAGAAAACAATCTGTTAATTTTACATCCATAACCCCAATTTGAAGTCCCGATAACTTAGTAAATTCGAGTAAGAAATTGGATTTTTTCAGTAAAAACGAAGTACTCTATATCAAAATATAACTAACCGATTCTGTTTGTGATTTGTAAATTTTGTGACCTTTCAGCTTAATCCAATCTTCTCCTCGTCATGGGAAGATTGGTTAAGTTGGAATTAATGAAGTCATTTAGAAGAGGATTTTTGAGGATTAAAAGTTAATAGAAAAAATTACAATACTCTTTTAACCCTTTCGTAAGGAATAGATACAAAAATGCCTTCCCTTGCCAGGAAAGCGAAACAACATAAATTGAGACCAATCAACCCGATGTACCACTAACTAACAAGAAAAGGCAACACAAAAGTAGTAAAAACACGGTAATATGAAAATTATTGTCGGAAGCCGTCGCGAAAACAAAAAATAGTAGGAAGTAGAGTGGCGCAGCTGTTCGGGCTGTGTAAAACCAAACGGCGAGTAACCCGAAAAGCGAAGTGAGTAGGGAAATATA